>ERZ773188.75-NODE-75-length-109125-cov-8.052654_pt1 | contig 109125 bp, 93 predicted proteins | sample MGYA00581011_ERZ773188 | MGnify/ENA primary metagenome ERZ773188 (study PRJEB29015, sample SAMEA2737798) | human gut metagenome | biome: human gut; feature: human-associated habitat; material: faeces | place: China | collected 2012 ...
TTTTGCCGTCCAGCATAACACCGTTGATGAGCTTGGTCACCAGAACGCTGTTGTACATCGGATCCGGCAAAATTTCTCTTTTGGGAACGTTACCTCTTCTGGGCACTATACTTCCCTCCTTCATTAAAAAATGACTTCACAGGTACTCGAAGATGCGGTGCATCTCCGTCTGCGCCCCGGGGTTAACGAATACATATATATCAGTTAACAACAGGGCAAAATTTGCTGTTGGAACTTACTTCTTTCCTGCCTTCGGCCGCTTGGCACCGTACTTGGAACGGGCCTGCATACGTCCGGAAACGCCCTGCGTATCGAGCGTGCCGCGGATGATGTGGTAACGAACGCCAGGAAGGTCCTTGACACGGCCGCCGCGGATCATAACGACGCTATGCTCCTGCAGGTTGTGACCGATGCCCGGGATGTAGGCGGTTACCTCGTAGCCGTTGGTCAGACGCACACGGGCGATCTTACGAAGCGCGGAGTTCGGCTTCTTGGGGGTAGAGGTACGCACGGCAGTGCAGACGCCTCTCTTCTGAGGAGCGCTCAGATTGGTCTCGCGGTTCTTCAGGGTGTTGAGGCCCTTCTGCATGGCGGGAGACGTGGACTTGTAGGTGACTTTCTCTCTGCCCTTTCTCACCAACTGGTTAAAAGTAGGCATGGTTTTCCTCCTTTCCTCGGAAATGGATCTATTTATACGATGCCAAAAAACAGCATCGGATAAACCGTGATTCTGCCGGAAAAATTTCAGGAAATCCCGGCCATTTTTGTGCTTTTTACACAGGCATGACAAATCCGTGGGCGCACGCCCACGCAAAATAGGATTTTAGCATATTGCACAAGATTCGTCAAGCATTTTTATTCAAGACGGAAGCGAAAATTTCACCGGGATATGCAGGCATATCCCGGTGAAACGGTTGGTATTTGGTCGTTTAAAGCGCGTTGGAGATGTTGGCGAGATCGGACAGATCCACGCCGTCGTCTTCCGGCTCCGCGGGGGCCGCCGGCTCCTCATTCGTCTCAAAGTTCCGGTAGCAGGCAAGGCCGCTGCCGGCGGGAATGAGCTTGCCGATGATGACGTTCTCTTTCAGGCCGACGAGATGGTCGATCTTGCCCTTGATGGCGGCATCGGTGAGCACCTTCGTGGTCTCCTGGAAGGACGCGGCCGACAGGAAGCTCTCCGTAGCGAGCGACGCCTTCGTGATGCCCATGAGGACATGCTCGGCCGTGGCGGGCACGAGGTCGGTCTCCCCTGCCGCGATGCGCTCGGCGATGGCGCGGTTGGCCGCACGGAACTCGTGCAGGTCCACGACAGCGCCAGACAGCAGATCCGTGCTGCCGGAATCGTCGATGCGGACCTTGCGCATCATCTGGCGGACGATGATCTCGATGTGCTTATCGTTGATGTCAACGCCCTGCTGACGGTAGACCTTCTGGACCTCCTGAATGATATACTGCTGGCAGGCGTCCACGCCGCAGATGCGCAGCACGTCATGCGGGCTGTACGCGCCGCTCGAGAGCGGCTGGCCCTTCGTGACCGTGTCGCCGTTGGCAACGAGGATGCCGGCAGAGTACGGCAGGTTGTAGGTGACGGTCTCACCATCGACCGGGTTGGTAATCGTGACGGCGTAGATGGAGGTCTTCTTCGTCTCCTCGACGCTGACGATGCCGGGGATCTCGGCGAGGGTGGCCATCTTCTTCGGCTTGCGCGCCTCGAACAATTCCTCAACACGCGGGAGGCCCTGCGTGATATCGTCGCCGGCAACGCCGCCGGTGTGGAACGTACGCATGGTCAGCTGCGTGCCCGGCTCGCCGATGGACTGGGCGGCGATGACGCCGACCGCCTCGCCGGCGTTGACCGGCTGGCCGATGGCCAGGTTGATGCCGTAGCACTTGGCGCAGACGCCGCTGCGCGCCTCGCAGGTCATGACGCTGCGGATCTTGACTTCCTCAATGCCGTGCTCCTCGAGCACCTTGGCATCGTCGGGCATGAGCATATGGTCGGTATCGAACAGCACCTCGCCGGTCTTGGGCGACACGACGGGCTCGGCCGGGTAGCGGCCGTGGATGCTCTCGCCGAGGCTCTGGACCTCCTGTCCCTTGTCGAACACGGCGCGGGCCATGATGCCGTCGGTCGTGCCGCAGTCCTCCTCGCGGATGATGACATCCTGCGAGACATCGACCAGACGACGGGTCAGGTAACCGGAGTCGGCGGTACGCAGTGCGGTATCGGCCAGGCCCTTACGGGCGCCTCGGGACGAGATGAAGTACTCGAGGACGGACAGGCCTTCGCGGTAGTTGGCCTTGATCGGGATCTCGATGGTCTTACCGGCGGTGTTCGCAATCAGGCCGCGCATGCCGGCGAGCTGACGGATCTGCGCCATGGAACCACGGGCGCCGGAGTCCGCCATCATATAGATCGGGTTGAACTCATCGAGGCAGTTCTGCAGGGCCGAGGTGACGTCCTTCGTGGTCTTTTCCCACTCGGACACGGCCAGACGGTAGCGCTCGTCCTCGGTGATGAAGCCGCGCTTATACTTCTTCTCGATGGCGATAACCTTCTTCTCCGTGGCGGAGATGAGGGTCTTCTTCTCCTCCGGGACGGTCATGTCCGCGATGGAGATCGTGATGGCGCCGATGGTGGAATACTTATAGCCAAGGGCCTTGACGTTATCGAGCACCTCGGTCGCAACGGTGAAGCCGTGCTTCTCGATGCAGCGGTCGATGATCTTGCCGAGCTGCTTCTTGCCGACCTTGAAGCTGACCTCAAGGTCGAACATGTGCTCGGGATCGGTACGATCCACGTAGCCGAGATCCTGCGGGATGGGCTCGTTGTAGATGATACGGCCGACGGTCGTCTCGATCGTGCGGTGCAGTGTCTCGCCGTTGACCTCGCGCGCAACGCGCACCAGGATCGGCGCGTGCAGACCGACATCGCCGTAGTTGTAGGCCATGATGGCCTCGTTCGGGTCGCGGTAGACCTTGAGCGGCTTATAGCTCGGGAGCTTGCCGCCCTCGGCCTCGGCCTTCTTCTGCGCGGCGACAAAATCATCTGCGTCGACGATCTCATTGACTGGCAGGTCGGTATCGCCGGCGTCGGTCACGAACACCTGCTCGGCGCCCTTCTCGGCCTTGCCGAGGCGGACGTAGGTCAGGTAGTACGCGCCGAGGATCATATCCTGCGTCGGCACGGTGACGGGATGGCCGTCCTGCGGGCGGAGGAGGTTGTTGGCAGAGAGCATGAGAATACGCGCCTCAGCCTGCGCCTCCGCGGACAGCGGGACGTGGATCGCCATCTGGTCGCCGTCGAAGTCGGCGTTGAATGCGGTGCAGCACAGGGGGTGCAGCTTGAGCGCGCGGCCCTCGACGAGCACGGGCTCGAACGCCTGAATGCCCAGACGGTGGAGCGTCGGTGCGCGGTTGAGCATGACCGGGTGGTCTTTGATGACGACTTCGAGTGCGTCCCAGACCTCGGTGCGCTGCTTGTCGACCATTTTCTTGGCGGACTTGATGTTGTTGGCAACGCCGTCCTCCACCAGCTTTTTCATAACGAACGGACGGAAGAGCTCAATCGCCATTTCCTTCGGCACGCCGCACTGATAGAGCTTCAGGTCCGGGCCAACGACGATAACGCTTCGGCCGGAGTAGTCCACACGCTTGCCGAGCAGGTTCTGACGGAAGCGGCCCTGCTTGCCCTTGAGCATATCCGACAGGGACTTGAGCGCGCGGGAGTTGGCGCCGGTGACGGCGCGGCCGCGGCGGCCATTGTCGATCAGGGCGTCAACGGCTTCCTGCAGCATGCGCTTCTCATTGCGGACGATGATGTCCGGCGCATTGAGCTGCATGAGGCGCTTGAGACGGTTGTTGCGGTTGATGACGCGGCGGTACAGGTCGTTGAGGTCGGACGTGGCGAAACGGCCGCCGTCGAGCTGGACCATGGGGCGGATCTCGGGCGGGATGACCGGCAGAATGTCAATGATCATCCATTCCGGGCGGTTGCCGCTGCGGTGGAAGGCCTCAACGACCTCCAGACGCTTGACGATCTTAGCCTTCTTCTGGCCGCTGGCCTCCTCGAGCTCGGCGCGCAGCTGCTCGGAAAGCTTGGCGCAGTCGATCTGCTGCAGGAGCTTCTTGATGGCCTCGGCGCCCATGCCGGCCTCGAAATCGTCCTCATACTTCTCGCGCATATCGCGGTACTCTTTTTCGGACAGGATCTGGCAGCGCTGCAGCGGCGTCATGCCGGGGTCAGTGACGATGTACGCACCGAAGTACAGCACCTTTTCCAGCACGCGCGGGGTCAGATCGAGGATCAGGCCCATGCGCGACGGGATGCCCTTGAAATACCAGATGTGGCTCACGGGCGCGGCCAGCTCGATGTGGCCCATGCGCTCGCGGCGGACCTTTGCGCGCGTGACTTCCACGCCGCAGCGGTCGCAGATCTTGCCCTTGTAGCGGATCTTCTTATACTTGCCGCAGTGGCACTCCCAGTCCTTCGTGGGTCCGAAAATACGCTCACAGAACAGGCCGTCACGCTCGGGCTTGAGCGTGCGGTAGTTGATGGTCTCGGGCTTTTTCACTTCGCCGGAGGACCAGGAAAGGATCATTTCAGGGGAGGCAATGCCGATCTGAATTGCATCAAACGGGGTGTAGCTCATGTTTTATTCCTCCTCCTTATCAGAATCGTCCGTGTAGTCAGCGTCGTCGCCGGCATCGCCGAAAGCGCCGAGACTGTCATCTTCATCCACCGGTACGTCTTCGATCGTGAAGCCGCTGCCGGTGATCTCATCATCGTCGGACTTGTAGGACATCTCATCACGCATACCCGGGATGTAATCGTCCTCGTCGTCCTTAAGCTCGATCTCGTCGCCGTTCTCGTCGAGGATGCGGACATCCAGGCACAGGGACTGCAGCTCCTTGATGAGCACCTTGAACGACTCCGGCACGCCCGGCTGCGGGATGTTCTCGCCCTTGACGATGGCTTCATACGTGCGCACGCGGCCGGTCACGTCGTCGGACTTCACCGTCAGGATCTCCTGCAGGGTGTAAGCCGCGCCGTAGGCCTCGAGCGCCCAGACTTCCATTTCGCCGAAGCGCTGGCCGCCGAACTGCGCCTTGCCGCCGAGCGGCTGCTGCGTGACGAGGCTGTACGGGCCGGTGCTGCGGGCGTGGATCTTATCATCGACGAGGTGGTGGAGCTTGAGGAAGTAGACCCAACCAACCGTGACGTCGTTATCAAACTTCTGACCGGTGCGGCCGTCATAGAGCACGCTCTTGCCGTCCTCACGCAGGCCGGCTTTGTTCAGCGTCTCGCGGATGGTCTCCTCGTTGGCGCCGTTGAAGACCGGCGTTGCGACCTTCCAGCCGAGGGCCTGAGCCGCGTAGCCCAGATGCACCTCGAGCATCTGACCGATATTCATACGGGAAGGCACGCCCAGCGGGTTTAGGACGATGTCGAGCGGCGTGCCGTCCGGCAGGTACGGCATATCCTCGCGCGGGAGGATACGGGACACGACGCCCTTGTTGCCGTGGCGGCCGGCCATCTTGTCGCCGACGGAGATCTTACGCTTCTGCGCAATGTAGACGCGCACGACCTCGTTGACGCCGGGAGACATCTCGTCGCCGTTCTCGCGGGTGAAGCGCTTGACATCCACGATGATGCCAGCCTCGCCGTGCGGGACCTTGAGCGAGGTGTCGCGGACCTCTCTCGCCTTTTCGCCGAAGATGGCGCGCAGCAGGCGCTCCTCGGCGGTCAGATCGGTCTCGCCCTTCGGCGTGACCTTGCCGACCAGAATATCACCGCTGCGCACCTCTGCACCGACGCAGATGATGCCGCGGTCGTCGAGATACTTGAGCGCATCGTCACCGACGCCGGGGATGTCACGGGTGATCTCCTCGGGGCCGAGCTTCGTGTCGCGCGCGTCGCACTCGAACTCTTCAATATGAATGGAGGTGTAAACGTCCTCCATGACCAGACGCTCGTTGATGAGCACGGCGTCCTCGTAGTTGTAGCCTTCCCAGGTCATGAAGCCGACCAGCAGGTTCTTGCCGAGCGCGATCTCGCCCTGCGAGGTGGCCGGACCGTCGGCAATGACGTCACCCTTGCTCAGGCGGTCGCCGACGGCGACAATCGGGCGCTGGTTGATGCACGTGCCCTGGTTGGAGCGGGCAAACTTGATGAGCTTGTAATCCTTGATCTCGCCGCTGTCGTAGCGCACCTTGACGCTGTCGGCCGAGACGGCCATGACCAGGCCGTCATCCTCGGCGAGGATGACCACGCCGGAGTCCACGCACAGCTTGTGCTCGATGCCGGTGGCGACGATCGGCGCCTCCGTGACCATCAGCGGCACGGCCTGACGCTGCATATTCGCGCCCATGAGGGCACGGTTCGCGTCGTCGTTTTCCAGGAACGGGATCATGGCCGTCGCGATGGAGACCATCATGCGCGGGGAAATGTCGATGTAGTCGACGCGGTCGCGGTCGACCTCAACGATCTCGTCACGGTGGCGGCAGGTGATACGCTCGTTGATGAGGCAGCCGTTTTCATCGACCGGCTCGCTCGCCTGTGCGACGATGTAGCGATCCTCGACGTCCGCCGTCATGTACTCGACGTCGTCAGTCACGCGGCAGGTGCCCTTCTCCACGCGGCGGAACGGCGTCACGAGGAAGCCGTACTCGTTCACGCGGGCATAGGACGCGAGATAGCTGATCAGGCCGATGTTCGGGCCTTCAGGTGTCTCGATCGGGCACATGCGGCCGTAGTGGCTGTAGTGCACGTCACGAACATCGAAGCTCGCGCGCTCACGCGACAGGCCGCCGGGGCCGAGGGCGGAGATACGGCGCTTGTGCGTCAGCTCTGCCAGCGGGTTGGTCTGATCCATGAACTGGGACAGCGGGCTGCTGCCGAAGAATTCCTTGATGGAGGCCGTCACGGGACGGATGTTGATGAGCGACTGCGGGGTGACCACATCGAGATCCTGCAGCGTCATGCGCTCGCGGATCACGCGCTCCATGCGGCTGAAGCCGATGCGGAACTGGTTTTGCAGCAGCTCACCCACGCTGCGCACACGGCGGTTGCCGAGATGGTCGATGTCGTCCGGCTCGCCGATGCCGTGTGCCAGGCAGCACAGATAGTTGATGGACGCGAACATATCGTCCGCGATGATATGCTTCGGAATGAGCAGGTCAAGGTTCTCCTCGATGGCTTCCTTGAGCGCGTCGCCCTCGTACTGCTCCATGAGCTGGCGCAGGATCACGCCGCGCACAAGCTCTTTGATGCCGAGCTCGGCAGGGTCGAAGTCAACATAGTGCTTCATATCGACCATGCCGTTGCCGAACACGCGGATGGACTTGCCGTCCACGTCCAGATAGACGTCGTTGACGCCGGCCTCGGCGATCTCCTCGGCGCGCTCGCGCGTGAGCACCTCGCCCGCCTCAGCAATGATCTCACCGGTCATCGGGTCGGCGACCGGGGCCGCCAGCGCGAAGCCAGCGATGCGGCCGCGCAGGCCGAGCTTCTTATTGAACTTATAACGGCCGACGTTCGAGATGTCATAGCGGCGGCGGTCATAGAACAGGCCCTCGAGCAGCGTCTCCGAGCTCTCGACCGTCGGGGGATCGCCCGGGCGGAGCTTGCGGTAGATCTCGACGAGCGCCTCCTCGCGGGAGTTGCAGGTGTCCTTGTCGAGCGTGGCGACGATGCGCGCGTCGTTGTCGAACACTTCCTTGATCTGCTCGTTCGTGACGACGCCGGTCGTCATATCCGGGATGCAGGACAGCCAGGTATTCGGGTTGTCGGCCTTATAGGCGCCCATAGCCTTGATGAACCAGGTCACGGGCAGCTTGCGGTTTTTATCGATGCGGCAGTTGAAGATGTCGTTCAGGTCCGTCTCGTACTCGAGCCATGCGCCGTGGTACGGGATGACGGTCGTGCCGTAGGTGGAGTTGTAGGCCTTGTCGGTTTTCTTGTCGTAGTACACGCCGGGGGAACGCACGATCTGCGAGACGATGACACGCTCTGCGCCGTTGATGACGAAGGTGCCGCTGGGCGTCATGATCGGGAAATCGCCCATGAAGATCTCCTGTTCCTTGATCTCCTCGGTCTCCTTATTGCGCAGGCGGACGCTGACCTTCAGCGGGGCTGCATACGTGGCGTCGCGCGCTTTGCACTCTTCCTCGGTGTACTTCGGGTTCTCGTCCATGGAATAGTCCACGAAGCGCAGCTCGAGGTTGCCGGAGTAGTCGGTGATGACGTCCACATCCTTGAACACATCACGCAGGCCCTCTTCAAGGAACCACTTGTACGAATTCTTCTGGATCTCCAGAAGATTCGGCATACTCTGGATCTCCTCGTGACGGGCAAAGCTCATTCGTTCGGTTTTTCCGTAGGTGACTGCCTTTGGCATGGCGAACACTCCTTCTTTTGAGATTGCGAACACCCGGTTGGGTTGTAAAATACTTTTTTGACCTGTTGCATTTTTGCAGCGCATCCGGTAAAATGTGCTTGTAGGTTGTGGGAGTAGTCTCTCCCGCTCCTAAAGACACATAGCGTGATATTTTACCATTTCAACGCATAGGTTGTCAAGCACTATTTTGTGAATTTTCCGCCGGCAGGAGCGCGTCGCCCTGCCGCTTTTTTGTATCTTCGGAGGGATGGCCATGGATGTCCGGATCTGCCTGCTGCTGGCCGCCGAGGCCGGGCTGGCGCTGGTGCTGCTGTGGAGCGCCGGCGTGCTCCGGAAACCGGCGCACGTCCTGTGCGCGGCGCTGCTGCTGGCGGCGGCGTTCGTGCTGCGCGGGCTGTGCCTGAATTATGAGACGAGCGACTACACGCAGTTTCTGACCGTGTGGGTCGATTTCTTCCGCACGCACGGCGGGCTTGCCGCGCTGCGGGAGCCTGTGGGAAATTATAATGTACCGTACCTGACGTTTCTGGCGCTCATCAGCGGCAGCTCCCTGTCCGATCTGAACCTGATCAAACTGTTCAGCATCTTTTTTGACGTCGTGCTCGCGTGGTCGGTCATGCAACTCGTGGGACTGTTCCGGCGCGAAGCGGCATGGAAGCTCTCGGCGTTCTTTCTTGTGCTCTTCTGGCCGACGGTCGTGCTCAACGGCGCGCTCTGGGGCCAGTGCGACAGTGTGTATGCCTCCCTCGCCGTACTGAGCGTCTATCTCGTGCTGGCCGGGCACCCCCTGCTCGGCGTTGTAAGCATTGCGGCAGCATTTTCCTTTAAGCTGCAGGCCGTGTTTATCATGCCGGTGTTTCTGCTCTTCTGGCTCACGCGGCGCGTCAGGCTGTGGCACGCGCTGGCCTTCCCCGCCACGTGCGTGGTCATGGTGCTCCCGGCCGTCATCGCCAGGCGCGGATTGTGGGATGCACTGACCATCCCGTTTCAGCAGACGGGCAGCATCGGCACCGGGCTCAACTACAACGCCTCGTCCGTCTTTGCGCTCGTCACGGATGTGCGCGAGCCCGATCTCGCCGCAAAACTCGGCATCGGCGCGGCCGCACTCGTGATCGTGCTGCTGGCTGTCTGGTTCTGGCTGCACCGGGACGATTGCTCCGACCGGGCGCTCGTGCTGGCGGCGGCGCTGCTGGCAATCGCGATCCCGTTTTTCCTGCCGCACATGCACGACCGGTATTTCTTCGCCGCCGATGCGCTCACGCTCGCGCTGGCAGCCGCGTGGCCGCAGCTGACGCTGCCTGCGGTGCTGTGCGAATTTGCGTCCCTGCTCGGCTATCACGCCTATCTGCGCATGCGCTACCTGCTGCCGATGGCCGACGGTGCGCTCGCGCTCATTGCCACGCTCATCATTCTGGCGGCCGCACTGGCGCTGGAGCTGCGGCAGAGTGCGCCGCTGGACGACAAAATGAAAAAATCGACCTGAGTCAAAAATTTGTGGTTGACATTCCGCGCTTTTCTGTTATAATAACTCATGCATTTGAAAAGTGCATATGCGGGAGTGCTGGAATCGGTAGACAGGCAGGCTTGAGGTGCCTGTGTCCAACCATAGACGTGTGGGTTCAAGTCCCATCTCCCGCACCAAAAATCGGCAAGCATCATACGATGCTTGCCGATTTTTACTTCTTCACTCTTACTCTTACCTTTTAACTATTCACTCTTACCTCTTCACGATTTCGTAGCACAGCCGCCGGCAGAAAATCTGCCGACGGCTCTTTATTGCAAACGCAAAGCAGATCGGATTCGAGGCGGGCCTTGCCCCTCGAGCTCCCCTGCTGCTCTGTGATCCCGCGCGCAGCATCCATCCGACAATGTCACAGCCGCCGGCGGGAACCCCCGCCAGCGGCTGCTTTGTGAGAGAGGCGCAAATTATCCAACGATGAAGTACAGAACCATGAGTGCGCACAGCAGGTACATGATCGGGTGGATCTCCTTGGCCTTGCCGCGCACGAGCTTAACGAGCACGTGCACGATGATGCCGGCGCCGAGACCGTTGGTGATGTTGCCGGTGAAGGCCGTGAACATCATCATGACGCAGGGACCGATGGCCTCGTCAAAGTCCGTGAAGTCGATCTCCGTGAAGCCTTTGAGCATGAGGAAGCCGACATAGATCAGCGCCGGGCCGGTCGCGGCATACGGGATGGCGACGAACAGCGGCGCGAGGAAGATGGTCAGCAGGAACATGATGCCTGTGACGAGCGCGGTCAGACCGGTGCGGCCGCCGGCTTCCACGCCGGAGGTGGACTCGACAAAGGTCGTGATGGTGGTGTTGCCGGTCAGTGCTCCGACGCAGGTGCCGATGGCGTCGACGAGGAAGGGCCGCTCGATGCCGGGCAGGTTGCCGTTTTCATCGAGCATGTTGGCGCGGTTGGCGACGGCCAGCACCGTGCCGAGTGTGGAGAAGAAATCGCCGAAGAAGCACACGAACACAAGGATGAGTCCACTTGCGGTAAACACGCCCTTGAAATCCAGGTTGAACATGACGTTGCCCAGCTCGCCAAAATCCGGCATGGCGGCGACGCCGTTGAGCGTCGTCACGCCGAGGGGGATGCCGATGAGCGTGGTGGCGATGATACTGATGAGGATGGCACCCTTGACGTTCAGGGCGTTGAGCACGATGATGAGCAGCAGACCGCCGATGGCCAGCAGCACGGCGGGATCGGTGAGATTGCCGAGGGCAATGCCGTTTTCAAACGAGCCGATGCCGCAGTTTTTGAAGCCAAGATAGGCGATGAAAAAGCCGATGGATGCGGAGATGGCGATCTTAATGTTCTTGGGAATGACGCGCACGATCAAGTCGCGCAGGCCAAAGACCGTCAGCAGCACGAAAATGATACCGGAAATGAGCGTGATCGCCATGGCGGCGCCGAAGCTCAGCGCCTGCGACTGAATGAGCGCGCCGAGAATGAAATTCGAACCCATGCCAGTCGAAAGTGCGAAGGGGAAGTTCGTGTAAAAGGCCATCAGCAGTGTGATGAGGCCAGACACGAGCGCGCAGGTGATCATGATGGCGGACTTGGTGATGACAACGCCGTTGACATCCGTGATGTACGCCTCACCGCCGCAGATTGCGGCCGGCTGGACGGCCAGCACATACGCCATGGTCATGAAGGTGGTCAGGCCTGCGATGATTTCGGTTTTCTTATCCGTACCGCGCAGACCGAGTTTGAAGAATTTCTCCATCAAAAACGCCTTATCCTTTCTCTGTCTCTGATTGATTTATGCTTCCGCATCCGCAAACACGGGTACGAACGTCTGGTTGGTGCCGTTGACGAGGCCCATATCCGTAATGACCACGCTCGGCAGCACCGGCAGCGCCATGATGGCCGTTGCCAGCAGGGTGAGCTGTCCGTCGCTGATAACATCGAGCGCGGACTGCACGGCCGCGATCTCGTCGGCGACCTCGGCGCAGGGCTTCTGGCTCATGAGGCCGGCAGCCGGCAGGGCAATATGTGTCTCCCGCTCGCCGTCGATCACGCAGACACCGCCGCCGCAAGCGCGCAGAATTTCGGCGGCGCGGAAAGCATCCTTCGGGTCATGGTAGCTGACGGTGAAGTTGTGGCTGTCGTGCGAAATGGTAGATGCGAGCGCGCCGCTGCGCAGGCCAAAATCGCGGTAGACGGCAATCGTCTTGCCGCCAAGGCCATAGCGGTTGGCGCAGCAGACGAACACGAGCGTCGGATCGCCGCTGATATCGACGACACCGTCACGCACCGGCAGCTCCACCGGCTCAACATGGCGCAGGATGCGGTTGCCGTCCTCGGACACCATGACGTTGACGCGGATCGTATCGCCGGTGTAACCCTCCGGCACACGAAGTTCGAAGGACGCGGGGCCCGTGATCTGCGGCAGATCAACGGTGTTCGGCAGGTCATAGTCGGCCGTCTTGCAGTCGCCGCCGAGGTACTTGCCGTCCTCCGCGACGAGCACGCCCTCGGTGAACACGGCCTTCGGCCGGCTGCCGTCGAGCGCGTCGACGAGCTGGATATCGGCGATGTAGCCCGGCGCGATCGCGCCGAGATCGTCAAAGCCGTACTCACGCGCGGCGTTGAACGTCGCCATCTTGACAACTTCACGGCCGTCGAGGCCGGAGGCGACCGCCTTGCGCACAACGTTGTTGATATGGCCAACGGTGAGCAGATCCTTGGCGTGGACGTCGTCCGTGCAGACGGACACGAAATCGCGCCACGGCTGATCCTTGCAGCCGTCGACAAGGAAGGAAAGGTTATCAATGAGGGAGCTGGCGCGGAGATTGATATGCATGCCGGCGCGGAGCTTGGCGCGCACCTCGTCGGCGTTCACGCTCTCGTGGTCGGACACAGGGCCGCCGATGCGGTAGGCCGCAAGCTCACGGCCGAAGCAATACGGCGCATGGCCCTGCAGGAACATGCCGCGGCGCAGGCCCTCGTCGATGATGGTGTGCATGCGCTCGCTGTCCTGAATGACGCCGACGTAGTCCATGATCTCGGCGATACCGATGACGTCGTCCATGTCCAGCAGCTCGCCGACTTCCTTGGCGAGGAACTCAGCGCCGGCGTTTTCCATGCCGGGCACGGACGGCACGCACGACGGGGCAAGCACGTACTGGCGGAGCTTGGACTTTTTCGCATTGGCGAGCATGAAGCGCACGCCGTCGAGGCCCATGACGTTGCCGATCTCGTGCGGGTCGGTGCAGATGGTCGTCGTGCCCCACGGCAGGATGGCGCGGGCGAGATTCTCGGGGATCATCATCGTGCTCTCGATGTGCATGTGCGTGTCGATGTAGCCGGGGATCAGGTAGCGGCCATGACCGTCGTAGTACGACTTGGACGGCAGGACGGCCTCCTGTCCTTCCTCACGCACCAAAACAACAAATCCGTCCAGTATGTCGACACTGGCCGGATAGATTTCTCCCGTAATGACATTGAAAAACTGCACGTTGCCGATCGTCAGATCGCACGGGATCTGACCCATGGCCGCCTGAATGAGGCGTGAGCGATCCTTTGCCTTGCGTGTACGCATCAAAATCCCTCCCTGAAATCATAAGCTGCTGACAAAACCATAAAAAGCGTTTCCGCTTTCTATCCAGACAAAAAAACGGCGGAGCGTCTGCAATCTGCGACCCTCCACCGAAACGGCAAAGCTCACACAGCGGTTTGGTGCTGTGCGTGCTGCATTCCGGTAGTCGGGCAATTCAAGGGCCGCCCGGTAGAGACGCGGGGCCCATGTGACTTCCCCGCCTATACCTGAAAGTGTCTGTGTTCACTTGTTGGAACGCCTTGATTATAAATCCCGCGCCGCCAGAAAGCAATTATTCAAGAATCTGAAATAATCACGCGCTTTCGATTTTTCTCTATCCATTTCGCTGAATTTACTCCCAGAAAATGAAAGTGTCTCCGACCGGCGTATGTTCGTCCGGCAGAGACACATTCCTGTATTATGTCTTTTATGCGCTTACGCGCCGCGCAGCAGCGCCACGGCCGAGCGCGCGGCCGTGGCCGCGTCCGGGCAGTAGACGTCCGCACCGATCTCATCGCTGTAGCCGGGCGTGATGGGCGCACCGCCGACAAAGATCTTCACCCGGTCACGGATACCGCGGGCCTTTGCCAGCTCTACCACATCGCGCATTTCCGGCATGGTCGTCGTCAGCAGCGAGGAACAGGCAATGATGTCGCAGTGCTGCTCGATGGCCGTGTCCACAAACTGCTCCGCCGTGACATCCACGCCGAGGTCGACGACCTCCAGTCCGCTGCCCTCCATCATGATCTTGACGAGGTTTTTGCCGATGTCGTGCATATCGCCGCGCACCGTGCCGAGGCAGACGCGGCCGATCGTCTCGCTGCTCTCCCCCATCATGTACGGCTTGAGCAGCTCCGTCGCCGCCGCCATGCAGCGCGCCGCAATCAGCATCTCCGGCACAAAGGCGCGGTTAGCCGAGAAATCCTCGCCGAGGATGGCCATGCCGCGCACGAGCCCGTCCGTGAGGATCTCCTGCGCGCCGCGGCCGCTCTCGAGCGCCTCGGAGCACAGCTGCAGCACACGCTTTTGCTGCCCGCGCACGAGCGCGGACGCGATGCGCGAGAGCACATCGCCCTGCGGCTGCTCGGTCTCGGCTGTGCTTGCAACCTGCGCGGCCGCTGCGTGCACGCTCCGGCGCGGCACGGGCGGCAGGTGCGTCACCGGTACATGCAGAGCCGCATTGTATTCATCGACCGCCTGATTGAGATAGGTATCCACATGCGGGTAGACCGTGCCCGCCAGGCCGTAGGTGATCGACGGGATATAGTGTCCGCCGGGGCAGTTGCGCCGCAGCACGCCGCGGGCATAGGTGAGGATGTCCTCGGGTGTGGCGTCCTTGCGGTCAATGGCCGCGCCGAAGCCGCCCATGAGCGTGAGCCGCCCGTTTAAGTGCGCCTGCAGGGCAGGAATATCGTTTTCCGGAAGAACGCCCTGCCAGACCTGAATGCCGATCTCAGCCATGTCGTCCACGATGGGCACGAGATAGGAGTCCGCGTGGTGGATGGCGATGACGCCGCGCGAGCGGATGTAGCCATAGAACCGGCGGTACGGCTCCTTGAAGAATTCCCGCCACATCTCTGGCTTCATAAACAGGGCATTTTTCGTGCCCCAGTCGTCATGCGAGAAGATCACGTCCGGCTGCAGATTGTCGATGAGCATGCGCACATACGTCAGGCGATACTCCGTGATGTAGTCGATGAGCGCGTGCATCTCATCCGGATGGGCGTAAAGGTTCGTGAGCGTGTCCTCAAAGCCCATAAGGAAATGGCACTGCTCGAATATGCCCGTGCCCATAAATCCGGCCAGCAGATGATCCGGCCCGCAGGCAGCGCGCGCCTCGGCGCGGCAGGTCTCCCACCCCTCCGTACAGGCGGACTCCAGATCCGGCGCGTGCACCGTCTCACGCCAGCGCATGATGTCCGGGCAGACGGCGAGACCCTCGCGCGTGTCCGGCATCGGGCCGGGCGCGTCCTCGGGAAACAGGATCGTCGTACCCCAGCGGTCCTTGCTCGTTGTACCGCGCTTGCGGTTGCCGCGCAGGTAGGTGTTGCACGGGTCGGTAAGGCACATATGCAGGGCCTCGTACTGGCGCAGCTGGCGCTCCGGCTGGCCGTCCGGCTTGAGCAGCTCGAGGAAAATTTCTTTTGGTGTGGACATGGTCTTCACTCCTTGTTGTACAAAACGCAGGATGTATACGTCATCGTGCGCGGGCCGTAGTTGTAGGCAAGTCCCGAACGGATGCAGACATCGCTCACAAGCAGGCCGTACGCCTCCATGGATGACAAGCGCTTGGCCGGATACCGGCACGGGCGGTCGGGGTAAGTGCAGCGGGCACAGAGGGTGCACGTGCCGGCCGTCAGCGGCAGGCAGCCGGGATGCAGCCGCCGCATCTGGCGGGCAAAGTCGGCAAAACGGCGCTTATGTGCCGCGCCGATTCCCTCAATGGACGCATAGTCGAAGTCATCGCGCAGCGTTCCGGTCGTCTGCACGAGAATGCCGGCATTGTAGCGTGCAATGTGCCGGGCGGCCGTTTCGATGCTGCCGCAGCCGGGCGGGCAGGCCCAGTTGTGCCCAAAGCGACCGCAGCGGTCGGCCGCACACATATCGCGCACCGCCGTCATCGGCACCGCCGCCGTCATATTCAACTGTGCCCAATGGGAAAAGCCGTTGCCGGCCGCCAGAGTCTCAGGATCGTTCATATGCAAAGCCTCTTGACAAAGCAAAGTTCCGCCGCTTAGAATGTGCCTATATCTTATAAGGGGGCGGCGGCCGTGTCAAGCATTCAAATTGAACAAAACGGCCGGAACCGTACCATTCCCCTGCCGGCCGGTGAGACGCTGCTGTCGATCCTGCGGCGCGCGGGCTATTCCATCCCCGCAGCCTGCGGCGGAAAAGGCCGCTGCGGCAAATGCCGCGTACCGGTCAACGGCGTACCGCGGCTCGCCTGCCGTGTCTACCCGGAGGACGGCGACACCGTCACACTGCCGGAAGCTGCCGGCGGCGCGATCCTGACCGGTACCGTGCCGCTGCCCGCCTGTCAGCCGGGGCGCACGGGCTACAGCGCTGCCGTCGATCTCGGCACGACGACCGTCGTCGTGCGGCTGTACGATCTTGCGGACGGCGCGGAGCTTGCGACCTGCAGCGGCTGGAACGCGCAGGCGCCCTATGGGGCCGACGTCATCAGCCGCATCCAATACACGCTCGAGCAGCCGGACGGTCTGCAGGAACTCTCGCAGCGCATCCGCGAGCAGATCTGGGCGCTGATATCCGGCGCACTCACGCGCTGCGGCCGCGCGCCGGACGCGCTGCACGAAATCACACTCGCCGGCAACACCGTCATGCAGCATCTCTTCGCCGGGTACTCCGTGCGCGGCATCGCCGCGGCGCCGTTCCGGCCGGAGACGCTCTTTGAAGCGCCCGGAGCCGAAACACTGCACGGCGTGCCGGTGCACTTTGCACCCTGCGTGGCGGGCTACGTCGGCGGGGACATTACGGCCGGTCTGCTGGCCGCCGGACTGGCGGATCTGCCGGGCACAAACCTGTTTCTCGACATCGGCACCAACGGTGAAATGGCGCTCGGCGGACGCGGCGGGTTCGTCTGCTGTGCCGTGGCGTCCGGCCCGGCCTTCGAGGGCGCGGGCATCACGTGCGGTATGCCGGGTGTGGACGGTGCCGTCAGCCGTGTGCGGTACGACCGCGGCTTTCTGTATGACGTCATTGGCGGCGGTGCGCCGAAGGGGCTGTGCGGCTCCGGCCTGCTCGACCTGACGGCGGTTCTGCTGCGCCTCGGCGTCATCGCCCCAGGCGGGCGACTGCTGCCGCCGGAGGAAGCGCCGGAGCCCATGCGCCGTCACCTGACGCGCGACGGCGACGGCAACGGCTGCTTTTATCTGACGCCGGAAGTATATCTCACGGCAGCGGACGTTCGCAATCTGCAGCTGGCAAAGGCCGCTGTCGCGGCGGGCATCCGCGTGCTGCTGCAGCAGCGCGGGATCACACCGGAACAAATGGACGGCGTGTACCTCGCCGGCGGCTTCGGCAGCTATCTCGACCCCGACAGTGCCATAGCCATCGGGATGCTCCCGCGAGCGTGCGCGGGCAAGCTGCGCACGCTCGGCAACACGGCGCTCGCCGGTGCGGCCGCGCTCACGCTCGATCCCGCGCAGTGGCAGCGCATCCGGACCATTTCCCGGGCATGCAACTATTTAGAGCTATCCGGCCGCGCGGACTTTGCCGCGGCCTTTACCAATCATCTAACCTTTCCGCAACCATAACATTTCACGGAGGTCACGACCATGGAAATCCGTTTCCCCCTCATCCTCGACGGCGCGACCGGCACCGAACTGCAAAAGCACGGCTACGCCGGCGATGTGAGCGCTGAGCAGTGGACGCTCGAGCACCCGGACGTCATTGTGGACATCCAGCGCGGCTATGTCGCTGCCGGAAGCCAGGTGCTCTATACGCCGACCTTCGGTGCCAACCGGCAGAAGCTCGAGGAACGCAGCATCTTCAACCAGACAGCCGACTATAATCGCCGCCTCGCCGCGCTCTCGCGTCAGGCGGCGGACGGGAAGGCGTGGATCGCGGGCGATCTCGCGCCGACGGGTCTGTTTCTCGCTCCGCTTGGTGAGGCATCGTTCGAGGATCTGGTCGATATCTACACCGAGCAGGCGGCCGGACTCGAAGCGGCCGGTGTCGATCTGTATGTCATCGAGACGATGATGACGCTCTCGGACGCGCGCGCCGCCGTACTGGCCGTGCGCAGCGTGAGCGACAAGCCAATCTTCGTGTCCTTCACGTGCGACGAGAGCGGCCGCAGCCTCTCCGGAACAGACGTGACCGCCGCACTGACCGTGCTGCAGGGCATGGGCATCAGCGCCTTCGGGCTCAACTGCTCGACCGGGCCGGAGCAGATGCTCGTGCAGCTGCGCCGTCTGCGGGAATATGCCCGCGTACCGCTGATCGCAAAGCCCAACGCCGGCATGCCCATTACCGTCGGCGGCAAGACCGTGTACGACTGCACGCCGGAGGAATTCACGGCGTTCGTGCAGCCGATGCTCGATGCCGGCGTGGCTGTTTTCGGCGGCTGCTGCGGCACGACGGCGGAGCACATCGCCGCGCTGCGCACTGCGCTCAGGGACGCGAAATTCGTCCCGCCCGCACCGGAGCACACAGACCTGCTCCCGGCCGCGACGGAAAAGCTGCCCTGCTACCTGCCGCCGGACGCGGGGCATGGTCCCGTGCTGACCGCCGGGCCCGACCTTGAGGACCGGCTGGCGGATGCGCTCGACGGCAGCGAACCCATGGTCGCGCTGCGCATCGGTGCCTGGGAGGATATCGACGCGCTGACCGACGTGCAGTACCTGCTGAGCAAGCCGCTGTGCCTCGTCTGCGACGATGCAGAGCTGCTTGAGGCCGCACTGCGCGCCTATCAGGGCCGTGCGCTGTATGAGGGTGCGCTGCCGGAGGCGGCGCTGCTGCCCCTGTGCGACCGGTACGGTCTGCTGATTTGAACAGTCGCCGCCCGAGGTGGTAAATTTCGTAGCGACCACACGCCCATGAGGTAAAAAAGAGACGCAGGAGGATGCTACGCCTGCCGGGCGGCTTCTGCAGAAAGCGCGCAGTTTCTTAGCGCTTATTGTGACAGAAAAGCGTAAAAAGGCAGCAGTTTTTTGTTGACACGGCAAATTTTCTGTGAAATAATGAACCTGTACTACGTAGGTACATCCGGTGCTGTGGGGTACACCGCGTGGGACAACCGTTATGAGAGGAATGACCATCCCTCATAAACAGGAACGGAGCAGATACATCCCCCCGTATCTGCTCCGTTTTTCTTTTTAAAATTCACACGTCCAGCCGCCCGGCGTATTTCTTCCCGCCGACGGACAGCACCGCAAGCATGGCAAACACGGCGGCAAAGCCCATTGCGTCCCAGACCGTAAACGGCGTATTGAGCAGCGTCACGGCCAGGATGGCCGCTGTGACCGGCTCAGCAAAGCCGTAGAGCACGCTCTTTTCCGGGCCGATGAGCTTCACGCCCGTCATATAGAGGTTGAAGGCCAGCAAGTTGCCGAAGAGCACCACAAACAAAATGCCGCCGACGCCGCGCAGCGATGGCGTATAACCGAGCGTCCAAGGGCGCATGGTCAGCTCAAAGAGCACGGCACCCATCAAAAACGCCCATGCCTGCAGCATGCTGACCGGATAATCGCGCAGCTCCCGGCGCGGACAGAGGCAGTTATACACTGTCACGCACACCGCGCACGCAACGCCCGCGATCAGCGCCACCGGCGACACGGCAAACGCAGTCAGGTCGCCGTGCGTGGTCAGCAGCGTCACGCCGAGCAGCGCCAGCACGATGCTGGCAATCTCATACGCACGCGGCTTTCTGTGCGCGCCCGCGCAGGCGACCAGCAGCACCATCACCGGCGACAGATCCTGCATGATTGTGCCGATCGCCGCGTTGGAAAACTGAATGGTCAGAAAATAAAGAAACTGGCTCAGACTGATGCCGAAAACGCCGTAGAGCACCAGCATCACCGTGCTGCCGCGCTGCCGCCATGGGGCGAACAGCAGCCGCCGGTCCTTCACCAGCCAGTATACGAACAAAATCAGGCCCGCCAGGCCCAGACGGATCGGGATCAGCCACGTGGTCTGCATGGCCTCATGCGTAAAGAGATACTGCCCCATCGTGCCGGAAATGCCCCAGCACACACCACCGCCCGCTGCCATCAGCGCGCCCTTGAGCTGTCGACTCATCGCAAACATCGACCTCGCTATCCATCGGAATACGCGCTATTATAGCAGACGGCGTTCACGGCTTCAAGCGCTGATTTCACGATTTTTTCGCCCGCTCCGGCACACCGGCAAGGCAAAACGGCAGTTCCAGCGAGTGCTGCTCGAGCAGCGCCCGGTCGCGCAGGATCTCCCTCGCCGGGCCGTCTGCCGCGATCTGCCCGTCGTGCAGCAGCAGGACGCGGTCACACGTCTCGAGCACGAGGTCCAGATCGTGCGTCGCGATGATCTTCGTCACCGGCAGCGCGTTGAGCGTGCGGATGAGCGTGCGGCGGTTTTTCGGGTCGAGCGCCGTGGACGGCTCGTCCATGAGCATAATCTTCGGCTGCATGGCGAGGATGGTCGCGATGGCGGCCATGCGCTTTTCACCGCCGGAGAGCTTGTGGTTGCGGCGGTTTTTCAGGTGGGTGAGGTTCAGCTCCGCGAGCGTCCGATCCACGAGCGCCTCCGCCTCCGGGCGGGGCATGCCGTAATTGAGCGGGCCGAAGAGCATGTCCTCAAACACCGTCGGCATGAACATCTGGTTGTCCGAATCCTGCAGGACATAGCCCAGCCGCCGGCGGATGTCCGCGAGGTTGTCACGGTTCATCTCCAGACCGTCGATCGTGATCGTACCGGAGACGGTGATGAGCCCCAGCGCCGCTTTCATGAGGGTGGACTTGCCCGCGCCGTTGGCGCCGATCAGACCGACCTGCTCGCCCTCGGAAACGGAAAACGATAAATCATTCAAAATCGTGCGCTCGCCCGGATAGGCGAACGAAACATGGTCAAAACACAGCATATGCGCCCCTCCTCAGGCAAAAAGTCCGCCCAGCAGTGCCGGCAGATTATACAGCCGCGCCAGAACGATCAGTGCCGCGCACCCAATGGCAAACGGCCACGAGGCCCGGCTCGACGGCCGGCCCTGCGCGTAATGGAACTCTCCGTGATAGCCGCGCAGCTCCATGCTCTCATAGAGCGCGGTCGCGCGGTCCATGCTGCGCAGCAGCAGCTGCCCCAGGAACGAGCCCCAGGCGGAAATATGCACACCCTTCTGCCCCGGCGCGCGCAGGCGGTAGGCATCCGTCATGATAGCTGCCTCGTCGAGCAGCACGGAGATGTACCGGAACGTGAGCAGCAGCAGCGACGTGAGCACTTTCGGCACGTGCAGCTGCCGCAGCGCGCGGCAGACGTCCTCGATGCTCGTCGTCGCCGCGAGCAGGAACGACGCCATGAGACAGAAGATGCCCTTCATCATCAGCGTCAGCATGGAGATCACGCCGCCGCTGACGCCGACCGTGCCGATATACAGCACGATCTGCTTGTCGAAGAAGGGGTTGAACAGCCCCACCGCGCACACGAGCGGCATGACCACGCGCAGCTTGTGAAAGCACGTGTGCACCGGGATCATGCTGACCTGATAGCCGACAAGCGGGAAGAGCACCATGACGAACACGCCCGAGATGTCGTACTTATGAAATGAGACCGTCACGACGATGTAGAGCACGGTCACAAAAAGCTTGGACAGCGGACTGAGCCGGTGCATCGGCGAATCCTGCGCTGCCAGCTCGTCCATGGCCCGCAGCTCGACACTGGCCTGCTGTGCTTTGTTCACGTGTACTCACCTCCCCCATTGGTGCAAAACGCCCATTGCGGCAAGCTCCGAATGGAGCTTGCCGCATGGGTCGTATCCGGATGTCTGGTATCGAGATCAGGATTGATGGCGCTTCTTGTGCCGGCAGATCCCGCCGACACCGCAGATGAGCGCCGCTGCCGCCGCTACGATGGCAGCACCCGCCACGCCGGACACGGATGTACCGGCCGCGGAATCGCTCCCGGCGAAGGAATAGTCCGGCAGGAACGCCGTCTTTTCCTGTACGGCGCCGGCCTTATCGGCCGCGCTGCTCTGCACGCCGTAGCTGTCCTCGTCGAGGCCCATGTTCTGCGTGTAGCCAGCGTCGCTGTTGCCAAACAGCGACCACTCCAGACCGTCGGGGTTGCCGCTGGCCAGCAGCGACAGGCCGCCGCCGACGAGCACCGCCGCAAGGGCGATGACCGCGATCGTGCCCTTGAATGAGACCTTGCCGGCAGTTTCGCCGCCTGTGCACACATCGCGCAGCAGCTCCGGCCGCGCCTCATAGAGGAACAGCAGCACCGCAGCCGTGATGAGGCCCTCGATCAGGCCGATGGCCAAATGAATGGGCTGCATGATGGCGCAGAACGCGCCGAACGGCAGATCCGTGATACCGGAGAGCGTCGTCTCCAGCACGACCGAGAACGCGCCGAGCTGCAGCGTCAGCACACAGCCGAGCACGGACGCGAGCGTGATCTTGAGGCGGTTCGCCGCCCGCTCGCCGCGGCGTGCAAAGCAGCGGCTGCGCATCAGCGGCCGATAGATGAGAAAATATCCGACAAAGCAGCCGTAAAACGCCATGTTCCAGACGTTCGCGCCCAGCGCCATCAGGCCGCCGTCGGCAAAGAACAGACACTGGATCGTGAGGATCACGATCATGGACAAGAATCCCGCCCACGGCCCAAGCACCGACGTGAGCAGCAATCCGCCGCACAGATGGCCGGACGAGCCGGTGCCGGGGATGGTGTAGTTGATCATCTGCCCCGCGAACACGAGCGCCGACATGACGGCCATGGTCGGCAGCTTCTTGGCCGCCGAGGTCAGATCCTGCTTTTCTTCCTTGTGCAGCTCCACGATCGAGACCCCCGCAACGACCGCAGAAGCGGCATACATCACACCGGCGACCGCCGGCGTGAGCAACGCATCTGCCATATGCATGGGATGCACCGCCTTTCCCTTCGTTTCTTATGACAAGATTATAACGCACCAGCCGCTTCCTGTACAAGCTCCCGGGGGGGATTCGTTGCTCAACACTTTCTCTCCCTGTGATGAAAAACGAAAAAAAAGTTGGTGCCGGATGCGATTCGCATCCGGCGCCAGCTGATTTTCATGGATGGGCAGCATCACGCCGCCGGTTATAAAGAAACATGCCGACCCCCGCGCCGCAGATGAGCACATAGCCCAGAACACTGAGCCAGTCCGGCGCCTCGCCAAAGACGAAAAAGCCCAGCGCGGCCGCAAAGAGCACCTGCGTATAATCATACACCGAGATCTCCTTGGCCGGTGCACAGACATACGCCTTCGTGATGCCGAGCTGCCCGACGCACGCAAACGCCCCCGCCAGCAGGAGATAGATCAGCTGCCGCGCGCTCAGCGGCTCATAATCCAGCAGCAGAAGCGGCAGGCAGACCAGACAGGAGAATGCCGAGAAATAAAACACGATGCGGCTGCCGTTTTCCCCGCGCGCGCCGAGATAGCGCACAAACGTATACGCAGCGCCCGCGCCCAATCCGCCGAGCGCACCGGCCAGCGCCGGAAGCGCCTGAGGATTATCGAAGCTCGGTTTGATGATGCACACACTGCCGCCGAAGGCGACCAGAACGCCGAGCACCTGCACAAGGTTCGGCTTTTCGCGCAGCAGGAAAATCGAAAACACGATGGCGAAAAACGGCGAGAGCTTGTTGAGCATGTTCGCATCCGGCAGGTTCAGCTTGCCGATGGCATAAAAATTGCACAGCAGACCCAGCGTGCCGAAAAAGCACCGGCCGAACAGCGCCGGGAGGTTGCGCCGCTCCGGCAGGAACGACGTGTGGCTGCGCAGCATGAGGATGACGATGAAAATGAGCGCAACAAAGTTGCGGAAGAATGCCTTTTCAAACGACGGCAGATCGCCCGCCAGCTTCACGAACATGGACATGAGCGAAAAGCCGAACGCCGCGATGAGGACATAGACGATGCCCTGTGTTTTTTGACTGCGTTTTTGCATAACGGTTTTCTCGATTCTTGCAAAGTCAATCTATTATACAACGCACTGCCGCGCTGTCAAGCCGCACAGAGCGCGAAAAAGGCGCCCGGCCGGACACCGGGCGCCTTTTCGATAGGGGGATGAAAGGAAATATGAGAGATGAGAGGATTTACGGATTTGTGCCCTCGATCACTCGATCTCGAGGTGCTTGGACTCCGGCTTTACCGGGGCTTTCTTGGGCATGGTCAGCGTCAGGACGCCGTTTTCATAGGCGGCCTTGATGTTCTCGACGTCGATCTCGGACACGTTGAAGCTTCTGGAATAAGAACCATAGTAACGCTCGCGGCGGATGTAATCACCCTTGTCGTCCTTTTCGTCGTTGCTGTCCTTATGCTCGGCCTGAATGGACAGGATGTCATCATCGATGTCAATGTGGATGTCTTCCTTGCGGAAGCCAGGCAGGTCGGCCTCGAGCTTGTAGCCGTCCGCCGTCTCGGAAATGTCGGTGCGGAACGGATTGACCTGCTGGTCACCCCAGAAATTCTTCTCCATCTGTTCCAGTTCGCGGAACGGATTGTAGCTCATACGATAGCTTCTGCGGTCAAAAGGCATGATTTCGAACATTTTATATTCCTCCTAGAATTCTATACATGGTAATGATTTTATCGAGCGTTCGTTTTATTTCTCTCGCTCTTTACGATATATAAATTACTATACAATTATGAATAAATAAAGTATATTCCGTGAACAAAATGTAAACGTTAGCACTCTTTTCAACTGAGTGCTAACGTTTTCATGCTTTCTGATAGATCAGGAGGGCAAATTCGGTTTCCGTGGTCAGGGTGTCGCGTGCATGGAGCTTTGCCTGATCGCGCGCGCCGGTCTTATAGTAATACGGCGTCATGCAAAAGAGTGCCTCGATATCGGCATTCGTGCGCAGGGTGATCGTGCCGCGCAGCGTCCGCTGCTCTGCGAGTGTAAAGCCGGGCAGCGCCGGGTCGGGGACGGCGTTTTCATACGGGTGGTCGTACACCGCCTGCTTGAGACCCCAGAGATGGCGCTCAAGCGGGATGACGCGCAACAGCACCCCATTGGTGCGCAGCACGCGCGCAAACTCGGCCGCGTCGTGCGGGGCAAACACGTTCAGCAGCAGGTCACAGCTCGCGTCCGCGACCGGCAGGTGCGCAATGCTGGCCACGGCCAGCGTCAGCTCCGGTGCACGCCGGTGCGCGCAGATAAGCGCGTCACGCGAGATATCCACGCCGCAAACGGAGGCGCTTCTCCCCTGCGCCTGCAGCGCGTGCAGGACGCAGGCGGTGTAATATCCCTCGCCGCAGCCGGCGTCGAGCACGTCTGCGTCTCCGGAGGTATATTCTGCCGCGGCGGCGGCGATCGCATCGCGCAGCGGCGCATAATAGCCCGCGTCCAGAAACGCGGTGCGCGCGGCCACCATGCGCTGATCGTCGCCGTGGCGCTTGTCTTTGGACCGGTTCGTGCGCAGCAGATTCACATAGCCCCGCCGCGCGAGGTCATAGCAGTGCCCCGCGTCGCAGCGCAGGGATCTCTCCTCCCGGTGCAGCACACCGCCGCAGACGGGACAGGTCAGTTCCGGCATTCCGGCTCCTTTCCGCAGAAAACCGCGCAGCCGGTCAGGCCGCGCGGTTGCAATGTCCACTTACAGCACCTTGGCCAAAAAGTCCTGCAGGCGCGCGCACTGCGGGTGCTCGAAGATATCCTTCGGCGTGCCGGACTCGGCGATCTTACCGTCGGCCATGAACAGCACGCGGTCGCCCACCTCGCGGGCGAAGCCCATCTCGTGCGTGACGACGACCATCGTCATACCCTCGTGCGCCAGCTCCTTCATGACGTCAAGCACTTCGCCGACCATCTCGGGGTCGAGCGCGCTCGTCGGCTCGTCAAAGAGCATGACCTTCGGGTGCATGGCAAGCGAACGCACGATGGCGATGCGCTGCTTCTGGCCGCCGGAGAGCGCGGACGGATAGCTGTCGCCGCGGTCGGCCAGACCGACGCGGGCCAAGAGCTTGTCCGCCTCCGCATCCGCCTCTGCCTGTGACATGAGCTTCGTCTGCACGGGCGCAAGCGTGATATTCTTGCGCACGGTCATGTTCGGGAACAGATTGAAGTGCTGGAACACCATGCCCATCTGGCGGCGCATGGCATCGATATTCACCTTCGGGTCGGTGATCTCCGTACCGGCAAAGGTGATGGTGCCGGCCGTTGGCTGCTCGAGCAGGTTCAGGCAGCGCAGGAACGTCGACTTACCGGAGCCGGAGGGGCCGATGATGACCACATTTTCACCGGGGCTGACATGCTCGGAAATATCATTGAGCACGAGATGGTCGCCGAACGATTTGGACAGATGTTTAACGTCGATCACTTTGACGCAGCCTCCTTTCAAGCACACCGAGCAGCTTGGAAAACAGCATGACCAGCAGCAGGTACATCAGCGCGATGCCGAACAGCGGGAACAGACCCTGATACGTCTTGGCAATGACCGCCTTGGCCGCATACGTCATCTCCTTACCGCCGATGACGGTGATGAGGGACGTATCCTTGAGCAGGGTAATGAACTCGTTGCCGAGGGCCGGCAGGATGTTCTTGACCGCCTGCGGAATGACGATGAAGCGCATGGTCGTGAAATAGTTCAGGCCCAGGCTGCGGCCGGCCTCCATCTGGCCGGGGTCGACCGACATGAGGCCGCTGCGGACGATCTCCGAGACGTAGGCGCCGGAGTTGATGCCGAGCGCCAGGATGCCGATCATGGTATAGTTGCGGCTGCTGGCAAAGATCACGAGGCTCATGATCAGCAGCTGCACCATCATCGGCGTGCCGCGGATGATGGTCGTATAGATCTTGCAGATGGCGTTGAACACGCCGAGGATCACATTCTTGTGCCCGGCGCGCTGCTGGTCGTGCGCCGTGCGGATGACCGCGACGACGACGCCGAGCACGACGCCCAGCAGCAGCGCCAGGATTGTCGCTTCGAGCGTGGTGAGCAGGCCGTTCAGATACAGTCTCCAGCGTCCGGCGGCCACAAAGCTCTGGTAAAAGCCGACGAAGGCGTTGTCCCAGAAGCCGAGGGCCTGCCCGGCCTGCAGCTGCGCCGTCAGGTCGGCGTAAAGCTGCGCCCAATTACCCATGTAGATACCTCTTTCTTTCTACGCGCAAAGGGCGGCAGTTGGCCGCCCTTTACGTGGTTTGCATTTTGGATGCGATTACTTCGCGGAAATATACTTGTCGATGATGGACTGGATGGTGCCGTCCGCCTTGAGCTCGGCCAGCGCCTTGTTCAGGGCTTCCTGCAGCGCGGTGTTGTCCTTAGCCATGCCGATGGCGTAATCCTCGTTGGCGTACTCGGTGTCCAGAATGGTCAGACCGGCGTTCGCCTTGACGTACTCCTGAGCCGGCGCTTTGTCGATCACGACGCAGTCGACCTTACCGGCGAGCAGGTTCTGCACGGCGGTGGCGCCGTCATCAAAGGGAACCACGCTGTCCTCGCCGTAATCATCGATGCAATAGCTATAACCGGTGGTGCCGCGCTGGGTGCCGATCTTCTTGCCTTCGAGATCATCAATGCTCTTGATATCGGAGCCTTCCTTCACGATGACGACCTGCACGCCGTTGGCGTAGCTGTCGGTGAAGCACATGGTGTTCTGACGCTCTGGCGTGACGGTCACGCCGGCGGCAACGATGTCGCTCTTGCCGGTCTGGACGGCGCTCAGAGCAGAGTCAAAGTCCATATCGTCGACGACCAGCTCCAGGCCCAGCTTCTGCGCCAGGGCGTAAGCGATCTCGATGTCGATGCCTTCAAAGCCGGTGCCCTCGTAGCCCTTGCCGTCGTCCGCAACGGACTCGTACGGCGGGAACTGCGCGTTGGTCGACATGGTGAGCTTACCGGCGGTCACGGTCTTGATGTCCGAACCCGTCTGGGTATCCTTCTGGCCACAGGCGCACAGAGATGCGACCATGAGGACTGCCAGAAGCAGTGCAACAAATTTCTTCATTTTATTAGCCTCTTCCTCAAACAAAATAGATTGGGGCTCGCGCCCCGTTTGGTATGCTCGTATGATAGCACGCTGAAGTAAGCCTGTCAAGCATTTTCGTGCATGAATATACGAATTTTACACCAGAATATTCACAAAACGCGCGAATATTCAGAAAATTAATGAATATCCGCAGCCGAATTCGCGCTTTTGCACAAGATAACAATACCGCGTGTTTGAAAAATTGACAATTTTGTGCTATACTTTTTCATGCATTTTTACACGGAAAACGGGGACTTTTTCATGGATACGCGTCACTATGTCTATCTTCTTCGCTGCGCGGATGGCTCACTCTACACGGGCATGACGCCGGACATCGCGCGCCGTCTGCGGCAGCACATCGCGCGTCTGCCCGGCTGCGCGAAGTATACGCGCAGCCACCCGGTCACAGCGCTGGCGCTGCTGCTGACGACCGACACCGCCACGACCGCCCGGCAGCTCGAGGCGCGCATCAAGCGCCTGACGCGCGCGCAGAAGGACGCGCTCATCGCTGACCCTGCGCGCCTGCCGGCCCTCTGCCCCGCACTGGCCGGGGCGGACATCCGGCCGGTGCCGGACGCGCAGCTCACAGACTACCTCCCCGACACGGAAAAACCGGCAGACGCCTGAGCGTCTGCCGGTTTTGCTTTGCCTATGGTTCAGCGCAGGCCGCGCAGCTCCAGATAGCGGAGCACGAGCTGGACAACGTCGCTGATCTCCAGCCCGTCGGTGTTGACGCACAGGTCATACCCCTGTGCATCGCCCCAGCGCTTGGAGGAGAAGAAGTTATAGTACGCCGCGCGCTCCTTATCCACCTGACGGATACGCTTTTCCGCCTCCGCGGGCGTGGTGTTCGTGCGTGCGCTCTCGCGGCGGATGCGGGCAGCCATCGGCGCATGGACAAACAGATTCACGAGCACCGCGTTCGGATCGTCACGCAGAACATAGTCCGCGCAGCGGCCGACGATGACACACGACTCGCGCGCCGCGATGGTACGGATGACCTCCGACTGCGCCTGAAAGATCTGCACCGGGAACGGCTGATCGTCGGCAATGACGCCGCCGCCCGTCACAAGCGAATACAGGAAGCTGCCCGGGCGCTGCTCTTCATGCGTCTCGACGAAGCTCGTGGCAAAGCCGCTCGCTTTCGCCGTTTCATTGATGAGCTCCGAATCGTAGCACTTGACGCCCAGCGCCGCCGCCAGCTCGCTGCCGAGCTGCCGGCCGCCGCTGCCATTTTCTCTCCCGATGGTAATGACAAGATTGGCCATGATATGATCTCCTCCTGTTTTCATTTCACCGTGACGACGGCGTTGATACGCCACTGGTCAAAGCGGTGCAGGATCGCTGCCGCCTCGGCGCGCGTGGCATTTCCCTGCGGGCGCAGATAGGTGGTATTGCCTTCCTGCACGCCGCTGATGAGCGTGTTGGCAACGGCCCAGCCCATCTCGGTCTGTGCCCAGGGCGAGACGCTCCCGCCGTCCGGGAACACGCTCAGGTCCGCGACCGCCATCGTGTTGTAATCCATAAACTCGGCGTAACCGTAGAACATCGTCATCATCTGCTCGCGCGTGATGTTCAGCTCGGGTGAGAACGTCGTCGCGCTCGTACCGCTGACCACGCCGCAGTTATACGCCCAGACGACCGCCTCCGTGTACCACTGGCCGTCCGGCACATCCGTGAACGGCGCGGTCATGCCCGCCACACTCGGCGATCCGCTCATCCGGTAGAGCACTGCGACGAGCATGGCACGGCTCATCTCCTCTGCCGGCGAGAAGGTCAGCGTCGAGGTGCCGACCATGAGGCCGCCCCGCGTGACATAGGCCACGTCCTCATAATACCATGCATTGCTGCGCACATCGCGGTAGGGGTTTTTCCAGGTATCGACCGGCTCGGTCTTGGGGATGAATTCATAGCGTAGCTTGGCGCAGCGCTGGCAGGTGTAAGTAATGACACCGACGGTCTTGCTCGTCGGCTCCTGCCGCCCGGTCTCGACCCAGGCGTGGCCAAGCGCGGGCACATAGCTGCTCTCTTCAATATACGTATCGCCGCAGGCGCAGGTGTAGCGCGTGTAGCCCTGCTGCTCGCAGGTCGGCTCGACGACCGTGGGGATGTGGTTGTGCACATGACTCAGCTTCGGAATCTTGGCGTCCTGCCGCTCGCCGCAGACCTTGCAGACGCGATGCTTGGCGCCGTCTTCCTGATCGGTCTCCTGCCGGTCGATGATCCAGTCGCCCCAGTCGTGACCCTTTGCCGGTATGCGCACCAGATGCACATCGTTGCACCGGCCGCAGACATAATACTCCGTGCCCGGCTGCGTGCAGTCCGGTTCTTTGCTGTTTTCCGGCTTGAGCTCGTAATTATGGCCCAGCTGCGGGACGATCTCCGTATAGGTGTCGCCGCAGCGGGAGCAGTTATATTCCTTCAGGCCGGTCGTGGTGCAGGTCGGCTCCACGATCGTGCGGATACCGCTGTCGCCGCTGTAGTCATGGCCGAGCGCCGGAGTGCGGCTGCCCTCGACAATGTAGTGCTCGCCGCACGGCAGACCTGCCTTGTTGACGCAGCGGTACTCGGTGTAGCCCTGCTCGGTGCAGGTCGGCTGGACGACGTGCTTTTTCATGGTGTGCTCGTGGTGGTCGCTCGGGATGGCATACGTCTCCACCTCACCGCAGCGCATGCACGTGCGGTGCTTGATGCCGTCGGTGCGAGAGGTGGCCTCAAGATCGACCTCCCAGTCGCTCCAGTCGTGGCCGAGCGCCGGGGTCTTTTTCTCATACCAATAATCGCACTGCGTGCACATGTAGCGCTGATAGCCTTCCTGCGTGCAGGTGGCATCGTGCCCGGAGGAGACCAGCTTGTGGCCGGTCATGGGCAGCACGACCCGGTCGGTCGCGCCGCAGTCCTTGCACACAGAGACGATGGAGCCGTCCACCGTGCAGGTGGGCTCGGTGCGGGTCGTCTCCCATGTATGGTCGTTGAGATAGACGAAATTGATGTGAAAGCCCGTATCCGTGCGCGTGATCTGCGCATCGTAATGCTGCAGCGTCGTCGTGGTCAGGACATAGGTGATCTCGTTGCCGTTATCATCGTGGATGGGCAGATTCTCGAAGACGGCCTGTCCGTCCTCGGGGTCGGACGAATGGTGCGCCACGACCACGGCATCGCTGTTGCGGCTCAGCTCCATGTACACGCTCGTCGGCCGGTCCTTGGTATAGACCTCGTCGGGTGCGATCAGCTCATTCGTCCACTCGAACGTGACCGTAATGGAGCGCAGCTCGCTGGAAGCCGCCGTTTTGTAGTGCAGCGTGTGGTCAAGCAGCAGCTGGCCGTTTTCCACATTGGGCAGAATGCGCGAGCCGTCGCTGATAATGTACGCCGTCTCAGCGCCGTCCGGTGTGCGCGTCTGAATGTAATAAGTACCATACGGCACCGTGCCGAAGCCGACGAAGCCATAGGCATCGGACACGGCCGTGCGCTCAATGTGCTCGCCGTTGCCGGACGTGCCGGTGAGCTCAAACGTCATCCCGGCCGGGACGGGCGCACCGGTCTCCGCCTCGACGGCATAGTACCACGCGACGTCGGACGAGGCGCTCAGCGGCGTGGAGACGGCCGAGGGCTTTTCATCCTGCAGATAGTCGAACGTGGTATACATCGTCGGCGACCAGGTCTTGTTCACGAACTCCGTGACGAGCTGCGACTTGTCGCCGTTGGACTTCTTGATCTCCAATTCCTCGAGCATCGTCGTCAGATACGCCGTACCGCCGCGCGTGACGGTGAACGAAATGTTCGCCATGATCTGCGGCGAGGAGGTGGCAAATTTGCCGCCGGCCGTCGTCGTGAATGTGTCGTGGAACTTGAAGTCCCCCGCGTTGTCCTTCGTCGACGCAGACGTCATGTTCGGGAACTTGCAGCCGTCGGCATTGACGGTCAGGCACTGGCTGTCATACAGCACGTGGCCCGTGATCTTGTTGACGGAGCCGGACGTCAGCCGGAACCAGTAGGTATACGAAAAAGTATCGCCGACATGGAATGTCCGCGTTGCGCCGGAGCGCGTGTAGACGACCAGCTCGTCGCCGGTGTCCGCCGGGGTGTCGCCGTCTGCGGCGAACGCCTGCAGACCGCAGACGGAAACGAGCATGACCAGCGTCAGCAGCAGCGCCAGAAAACGTTTCATTGCATAACCTCCTCTTTCGGTCGCACCGAATCATACAGGGATACGGCTTTATCATACCAAGGATCGCCGCATGTTGCAAACAGAAATTGCAAAAAGTAACGAATTTAAAACAGGCTCATCTGGCTGCTGTCCGGCATCTCGCCGAGCGCGCCCATGGCGCGCAGCTGCTCCAGATGCGTCTGACTGACCTTCGGGCAGGCGGCCGAGAGCTCCTCGACCGACACGAACTCGCGCCCGCCGGCGCGGCAGGCCACGAGATTCCACGCCGCGCTCTCGCCGAGGCCGGAAATGGCCACGAACGGCGGCAGGAGCTTCCCGTCGCGGATGAGGAACTTCGTCGCGTCGCTCTCATAGAGGCTCATGGGCGCGAATTCGAACCCGCGGAGGTTGAATTCGTACACGGCCTCCATCGTCACGAGCAGATCCTCTTCCTTGGCTGTGAGCGTGGGCTTGTTGCGCAGTTCGTTGATCTTGCGGCGGGTGTAGTCCAGGCCGCGGGTCATCATGTCGGCGTCGAACGAATCTTTCTGGCTGCGGCGGTAAAAATACGCGCTGTAAAACGCCAGCGGCTCGTGCACCTTGAACCACGCGATGCGAAACGCCATCATGACGTAGGCCACCGCGTGCGCCTTCGGGAACAGGTAGGCGATCTTGCTCAGGGACGTGATGTACCACTCCGGCACGCCGTGCTCCTGCATCGTTTCGACCCAGCCGTCCTGGAAGCCGCCGCGCTTGACCTTGCCCTTTCGGACGCTCTCCATGATCTTGAACGAGAGCTTGGCGTCCATGCCGCGGCTGATGAGGTAGAGCATGATATCGTCGCGGCAGCCGACCGTCTGGTTGACCGTCGCCGTGCCGGACATGATGAGATCCTTCGCATTGCCGAGCCACACGTCCGTGCCGTGCGAGAAGCCGGACAAACGCACGAGGATATCAAAGCCCTTCGGCTGCGTATCGACGAGCATCTGGCGCGTGAAGCCGGTGCCGAACTCGGGGATGCCGATCGTGCCGGTCTTGCCGACGATCGGGTCGTCGTCCGTCAGGCCGAGCGGCGCCGCGCTGCAGAAGATGCCCATGGTCTCCGGATCGTCGAGCGGGATCTCGCGCGCGTTGACGCCGGTCATGTCCTCGAGCATGCGGATCATGGTCGGGTCATCGTGGCCGAGCTCGTCGAGCTTGAGGAGGTTTGCCTCCATGCAGTGGTATTCAAAATGGGTGGTGATGATGTCGCTGTTCGGATCGTCGGCCGGGTGCTGCACGGGGCAGAAATCCGTGACGTCCTTATCCTGCGGGATGACGACGAGGCCGCCGGGGTGCTGGCCGGTCGTGCGCTTGACGCCGACGCAGCCGAGCGCGAGGCGGTTCATCTCCGCCTTCGGCAGGGTCTTGCCGCGTTCCTCGAGGTACTTGAGGACATAGCCGTAGGCCGTCTTTTCCGCCAGCGTGCCGATCGTCCCGGCGCGGAACACGTGGTCCGAACCGAAGAGCTCTTCGGTGTACTTATGCGCCTTGGCCTGATATTCACCCGAGAAGTTCAGGTCGATATCGGGCACCTTGTCACCGCCGAAACCGAGGAACGTTTCAAACGGAATATCAAACCCGTCCTTGCGGAGCTTGGCGCCGCACTTGGGGCACACTTTGTCCGGCATATCCGCGCCGCAACCGAAGCCCGCGCCGGAGTCAAAGTCCGTATACTTGCACTGCGGGCAGACATAGTGCGGCGGGAGCGAATTGACCTCCGTGATGCCGGAGAAATAGGCCACGAGCGACGAGCCGACGCTGCCTCGGCTGCCAACCAGATAGCCGTGCTCGAGGGAGTTGGCAACGAGCTTCTGCGCACTCATGTAAATCACATCGTACCCGCGCGAGAGGATGTCGTGCAGCTCGGTCTCGACGCGGTCGGTGATGAGCTTCGGCGGATTTTCACCGTAGATGGCCGTCATCTTGCCGTAGACCAGATCCTTGAGCTGCTGGGCGGAATTTTCGATCTTCGGCGGGTAGAGATCCTTCGGCAGGAGCTCGAACACCTCGACGCTGTCGGCGATGGCGTTCGTATTCGTGATGACGACCTCCTGCGCCTTTTCAGGGCCGAGGTAGGCAAATTCGTCGAGCATCTCCTCCGTCGTGCGGTAATAGAGCGGCATGGCCTTGTCCGCGTCGGAGAATTTCTTGGCCGCCAACAGAATGCGGCGGAAGATCTCCTGCTCGGGATCGAGAAAATGCACATCACACGTCGCCACGACGGGCTTGCCGAGCTCCTCGCCGAGCTGCACGATGCGGCGGTTGAGATTGCGCAGGGATTCCTCGCTGCGCACGGTGCCGTTGTCGAGCAGGAAGTGGTTATTGGCCAGCGGCATGATCTCCAGATAGTCATAAAACGACGCGATGCGTTTGAGCTCCGTGTCGCTCTTGCCGCGCAGCACGGCCTCGAACACCTCGCCCGCTTCGCAGGCAGAGCCGATGATGAGGCCTTCGCGGTACTCCATGAGCAGACTCTTGGGGATGGTGGGGTTGCGCTTAAAATATTTCAGATACGACCGGGAAATGATCTCGTAGAGGTTTTTCAGGCCGGTCTTGTTTTTCACCAGAATGGAGATATGGTGCGTGCGGCGCTTCTCTTTCAGGCCGCCTCGCACAAGGTCGTTGAAGTCGCCGATCGTCTTTGCACCCTTGGCCGCGAGCATGGGCAGGAACTTGTCCATGATGCGCGCCACGACCATCGCATCGTCGCACGCGCGGTGGTGGTTGAAGTCCGGCAGGCTCAGGCGGTTCGAGACCTGGTCGAGCTTGTGGTGCTTGAGATCCGGCAGCAGGTACTGCGCGAGCACCAGCGTGTCGAGATACACCGGCTCAAACGGGATGCCCGCCCGGCGGCAGGCCGCACTCATGAAGCCGGTATCAAAGTCGGCATTGTGCGCGATGATCGGCCGCCCGCCCGCAAAGTCGAGGAACTGGCGCATGGCCTCCGCCTCGTCGGGCGCATTGGCCACGTCTGCATCCGTGATGCCGGTCAGGCGCGTGATCTCGGCCGGGATGGGCATGTGCGGGTTGACGAACGTGTCAAACTCCGCCTTCACCTCGCCGCCGGAAAAGAGCACCGCACCGATCTCCGTCATGCGGTTTGTGTCCAGGTGCAGGCCGGTCGTCTCAATGTCAAAGGCGATGAACTCCGTATCGAGCGGCAGGTCGCTCTGCCCGTGCACGGCGAGCGTGCCGTCCACGTCGTTGACGAGATAGCCCTCCTCACCGTAGATGATCTTCACGCCGTATTTCTTCGACGCCTTCCACATATCCGGGAACGCCTGCGCCACACCGTGGTCCGTCACGGCAATGGCCGGATGCCCCCAGTAAGCCGCGCGTGCCACGAGGTCGGCGGGGTCGGAGATGGCGTCGAGCGCCGAATAGCGGGTATGTAGATGCAGCTCCACGCGCTTTTGCGGCGCATTGTCGGGGCGGATGACCTTCTCCCCCTGCACGATGTTGCGCGGCTCGAGCACCATGTCCTCGTCGTACTTGCTGTAGTTGATCTTGCCCTGCACGCGCAGCCACATACCCTCGTGGATAAGGCCGACGATGCTCTGGTCATCGTCCGAGCGCAGAAAGCGCGACACGCGCACGCTGCTCGTGCTGTCGGTCATATCAAATGAGAGCACAGCCGAGCCGTATTTGGCGATCTCGCGGCTGCTGACGGCAAACACCTCGCCCTCCAGCGTGACATTGCCGCTCTCGAGCGTGAGCTCGTTCATCGGCGTGATGTCCGTGCGCTTCGGGATCGGCTTGCCCATGAGGACTTTGGCTTTTGCCTTCTTCTCCTCTTTTTTCTGCTCCGGTGCGGGATATTCCGCCTGAATCTGCACGCCGCGCAGCCGGAACTGTGCCGCGAGCAGCTGCTCAATATTCGTGCGCTCGACCGGCGCCGGCATACGCGCAAACCACGTGTGCAGCTGCATCGTCATGGTCTCGCGCTCGATGAGCACGTCGAGCACCTCGGCCTTGTCAAGACCGCCGCAGGTATCCTGCAGAGACACGCAGTCCGGGAACATATCGAGAAACGGGATCTTTTCGCTCATAGCTTCCTCACTTTTCGCTCAGAATCAGGTCCACCAGCGCATCGGCCAGCTTATCCGCAGGGTATTTTCCGAGGATCTCGCCGCGGCGAAACAGCAGGCCGCAGTCCTTGCCGCCGGCGATGCCGTAGTCCGCCTCGTGTGCCTCACCGGGGCCGTTGACGACGCAGCCCATCACGGCGACCGTGATGTCCCGCTCCAGTCCCTGGAGCCGCTGCTCGACCTCCTGCGCGAGCGCGATGAGGTCGATCTGCGTGCGGCCGCACGTCGGGCACGAGACAAAGCGCACCCCCTCGCGGCGCAGCCCGGCCGCCTTCAAAATAGCGATGCCGGCGCGCACCTCCTCCACGGGGTCAGCCGTGAGCGAGACGCGGATCGTATCTCCGATGCCCTCGGACAGCAGCGTACCGATGCCGACGGCGGAGCGGATGATGCCGTTGTAGGCCGTGCCGGTCTCCGTGACGCCGACGTGCAGCGGATAGGGAAACCGCTCGGCCGCGAGCCGGTAGGCCGCGATCGTCAGCGGCACGGTGGAGCTCTTCATCGACAGGGCAATGTCATCAAAATCATACCGGTGCAGCAGGTCAATGTGCCCCTGCGCGCTCTCGACGAGCGCCTCCGGCGTCGGGTGGCCGTACTTTTCGAGCAGGCGCTTTTCCAGGCTGCCGCCGTTGACGCCGATGCGGATGGGGATGCCGCGCTCCCGACAGGCCTCGGCAACCTTGCGGACATTGTCCGGTTCGCCGATGTTGCCGGGGTTGATGCGGATCTTGTGCACGCCGGCCTTTGCCGCCGCGAGCGCAAGCCGGTAGTCAAAATGAATGTCGGCCACGACCGGGATGGGCGAGGCATGCACAATCTCGGGCAGAGCATCCGCCGCGGCCTGATCCGGCACGGCGAGGCGGATGATCTCGCACCCGGCGTCATGCAGCCGGGCAATCTGCTCGATGGTCGCGCGTGCGTCCGAGGTGTGCGTGTTGCACATGGACTGCACCGCGACCGGCGATGGCGACGGGGCCGACATGGATCTGTTTTGTCTGGGTTCTGTTCATAAACACTCCTATATCTCCGAGAGGCCGAAAACGCACGAAAGCCCGAGGCGGAAAATTCCGCCCCGGCTCAGGTGACGAGTTTGGAAATGTCGTTATACATGACGTAGGCCATCAGTGCCAGCAGCAGCACCAGCCCCGCCGTGTGGATATAGCCCTCATATTTGGGGTCGATCTTTCTGCGGCTGATCCGCTCGAGCACCCACGTGACGAGCAGGCAGAACACACGCCCGCCGTCGAGCGCCGGCAGCGGCAGCATATTCATGACCGCAAGGTTCACGGCGATGAACGCCGAGAAATAGGCAATGTTCGAGAAAGCGGCCGCCTTCGTGGCCGACTCCTTGCCGACCTCGTTCATCATGCTCACGATGCCGACCGGGCCGGACAGATCCTTGACGCCGACCGCACCCGCGAGCAGATCGCTCAGACCCATCCAGACCATGCGCACGAAGTCCATCGCGCTGTACCACGTCGTCTGGAGCTTGGCGCCGAACGTCGCCGGCTTCGTGCCGAAGTAGAAGCCGTACATCTTGCCGTCCTGCCCCGGATACTCCCGCGCGACAAGGTAAAAATCATTGAGCGCGACCTTCTTGCCGTCACGCTTGACGACGATGTCATGCGTGTCGCCTCCGCGGGCGAGATATTCGCTGACATTGGTCGTGAAATAGATGCGATGCCCGTCGATGCTCCAGATCGTGTCGCCCACCTGCAGAGCGTCCTCCCCCTGATAGGGGCAGCCGTCCATGAAGTCCGTGAGCGTCGGCGTGGAAAAGCTCTTCGCCTGCGCGAACACGATCAGAAGCAGCAGCAGACCGAACACGAAGTTCATGAACGCGCCGGCGCAGAGAATCAGAAACCGCTTCCATGCCGGCTGGCTCGTGAACGCGCGCGGGTCGTCGATCGCCTCGTCCTCGCCCGCCATGGCGCAAAACCCGCCGATCGGCAGGCAGCGGACGGCGTAGAGCGTCTCCCCCTTCTGCTTTTTCCAGATAGCAGGGCCCATGCCGATGGCGAACTCATCCACACGCACCCCGCACGCCTTGGCCACGAGGAAGTGGCCGAGCTCGTGCACGGCGATGAGGATTCCAAAGACGAGAATTGCGAGCAGAATATACATGCAGGTGTCCTTTCAGAAATGGAAATACGACCGGACGAACGCGCGGGCCTCCTGATCGGCCGCGCGGATGACGTCCAGATCCGGCGCGGCGGCCGGTGCGATGGCATCCACCGCCGCCGCCACGCTCTCATAAATGGAATGATACCCAATTTTATGATCCAGAAACAGGTGCACGGCGACTTCATTGGCCGCGTTCATGACCGTCGGCGCGGTGCCGCCGGTGCGCGCGCACCGCATGGCGAGCGCAAGGCACGGCAGTGCCTCGAGATCAGGTGCGTAGAAGTGCAGCCCGCCGGGGTAAGCCGTGAAATCCAGCCGGTCGCTGCGGCTGGGCCTGCGCTCCGGATATGTGAGCGCGTACTGGATGGGCAGACCCATGTCCGGCACGCCGAGCTGGGCGATGACCGTCCCGTCGAGCAGCTCGACCATCGAGTGCACGACGCTCTCGGGATGGATGAGCACCTGAATATCATCCGGCGTGACGCCGAACAGGTGCATGGCCTCAATGAATTCCAGGCCCTTGTTCATCATGGTCGCGGAGTCCACGCTGATCTTCGCGCCCATGCTCCAGTTTGGGTGGTGGACGGCCATCTCGGGCGTGACATCGCGCGTCTCTTCGCGCGTCCAGCCGCGGAACGGGCCGCCGGAACCGGTGAGCAGGATCTTGTGCAGCTCGCCCTCCCGCCCGGTCAGGCACTGGAAAATGGCCGAGTGCTCGGAATCGACCGGCACGATCTCCGCGCCGCATTCCCTGGCGCGGCGCATGACAATGTCGCCCGCGCACACGAGCGTTTCTTTATTGGCCAGCGCGATGCGGCGGCCTTTTTCGATAGCCGCGAGCGTCGGCCGCAGGCCGACCGCGCCGGACACCGCCGTGACGACGGCGTCCGTGTCCGAGAGCACCGCCGCCTCGCACAGAGCGTTTTCCCCGCTGCCGACGGCAATGTCCGTGTCGGCGAGCGCGATGCGCAGCGCTCTGGCCGCTGTCTCATCCGTCACGGCGACGAACGCCGGGTGCAGGCGACGTGCCTGCTCTTCGGCGAGCTGAATATTGCGGTTCGTCGTCAGCGCGCGCACGTTGAGACCCAGATGCTCCGCGACGGCAACGGTCTGGCGGCCGATGCTGCCGGTGGAACCAAGAATGGAAATCGAATGTACCATAGCTGTGCTCCCTTACTTCGCCACGACCGAGATGGCCGGTGCCAGCAGCACCAGCAGCTCGAGCATGGGCGCGGTGAAGATTGTGCTGTCGAACCGGTCGAGCATGCCGCCGTGACCGGGCAGCAGATTGCTGTAATCCTTCACGCCGTGCTCACGCTTGATGGCGGAGAACGCAAGGTCGCCCGCCTGACCGGCAAGGCTGCCGAAGAAGCCGTAGATGGCAAGCAGGCCGATCTGCACGCGGTAGCCGCACAGATGCAGCACGAGACCGTAGAGCATGGCCGCCGCGATGGCGCACACGAAGCCGCCGACGCAGCCCTCGACCGTTTTATGCGGGCTCAGGGCGGGGGCGAGCTTGGTCTTGCCCAGACTGCGGCCGACGAAGAACGCGCCCGAATCGCTCAGCCACGTGATGACGAACGGCAGCAGCAGATACGGCGCCTTTGGGTCGTTCAGGCCGAGGCGCACAAGCGACGAGAGCATCCACGGGATGACAATGCCCGCCGTGAACACGAGCGCCAGATCCTGAAACGGGATGCGCTCGGACTTGTGAAACGAGATCATCATCTCGACGAACATGGTCACAAACAGCACATAGGCCGCGATCTTGAACACGAGCTCGGACTGGCCGAACGCCGCGCCGAGCACGATGGCCGCGCCGCACACGCCGGCATACACCGCAAAGCGCGGCACGAACTTCGGCATTGCCGTGTGCAGCAGCTCCCACGCGCAGAACGACGCCATGATGGCCACCACGATGCCCCAGCCCCAGATCGGGGTGAAGAAGATCACAGCCAGCAGCGCCGGGATGCCAATGGCCGCAACGATCAGTCTGTTTTTCATGATTGGTTCCTCCCGTTTGTCTTTCTCTCGGGTGCGGCGGTCATTTCACGCCGCCAAAGCGCCGGTCGCGCCGCTGAAACTCCGCCAGGGCCGCGTCCATGTCGCGCTCGGTAAAGTCCGGCCAGAGCACGTCGGTGAAATACAGCTCCGAGTACGCACCCTGCCAGGGCAGGAAGTTACTCAGCCGCTGCTCCCCGCTCGTGCGGATGATGAGGTCGGGATCCGGGATGCCGGCCGAGTACAGATAGCTGCTGAACACATCCTCCGTGAGCTCCGGCGCAGTGCCGGCCTTGTACGCCTCGGCGTACCGGCGCACGGCGTGCAGGATCTCGTCCCGGCCGCCGTAATTGATGCACAGGTTCATCTGGCAGCCGTCGTAATGCGTGCTCTTCTCCTCGGCCGCGGCCATGAGGCGCTGCAGCTCCGGCGAAAGGCCGGACCGCTCGCCGAAAAAGCGCATCTTGAACTTATCGCGCTCCATGATCGAGAGCGCTTCTTTCATATATTTATCGAAGATGCTCATGATCGTGCGCACTTCCTCGGGCGGGCGGCGCCAGTTTTCCGTGGAAAAGGCGTAGACCGTGAGGTATTCGATGCCGATGGCCTTGCAGTAGTTGCCGATGCGGCGAAACGCCTCGGCGCCGTAGGCATGGCCGGCCGTGCGCGGCAGGCCGCGCTTTTTGGCCCAGCGGCCGTTGCCGTCGAGGATAATCGCCACATGGCGCGGCAGGCGCGAGAAATCCACCTGCGGCGCAGTTGTCTTATCGTTTGCCATAGTTCCTCCTGCACCGCCCGGATGGGCGGCGCCTGTAGACAGGATATTCAAACGGGGGGATGAAAAATCCCCCCGTATCGCATTTGCGGGTCCGGGAACTCAGATCTCCATGAGCTCCTTCTCTTTTTCGTCGGCGATGCGCTCGACTTCCTTAATATAATCATCGGTCAGCTTCTGCAGATCCTTCTCGATGATCTTGAGGTCGTCCTCGGTGATCTCGGACTTTTTCTTCTGCGCCTTGAACTTGTCCATCGCGTCGCGGCGGATGTTGCGCACGGCGACCTTGGCCTCTTCGCCGTACTTCTTGACCTGCTTGACGAGGTCGCGGCGGCGCTCCTCGGTCAGAGCCGGGAAAACCAGGCGGATAGTGCGGCCGTCGTTCTGGGGGTTCAGGCCCAGATCGGACGCAAGAATGGCCTTTTCAATGCCCTTGAGCACGGAAGCGTCCCACGGCTGGATGAGCAGCGAGCGGGCGTCCGGCGTGCTGATCGACGCGATCTGCTGGATCGGCGTGGGTGAGCCGTAGTAATCGACCGTGATGCGGTCGAGCACGGCGGGGTTGGCCTTGCCGGCGCGGACGGAATCATACTGCTCGGTGAGGACCGAAGCGGTCTTTTTCATTTTGGATTCAAACTCGGTATAATCGGTAGACATGGTGTATCCTCCTTATCGGGTTCTTAAATTAATTTGTAATTTGATTTCACTTCGTCACGACCGTACCGACGGGCTCGCCCATCACAGCACGGACAATATTCTGCGGGTCGGCCAGCGCAAAGACGACGACCGGGATGTCATTTTCCATCGCAAGCGACGTCGCCGTCAGGTCCATGACGGCCAGATGCTTTGCCAGCACCTCGTCATAGGTGATCGCGTCGTACTTCACGGCGCTGGGGTCGACATGCGGGTCGGCACTGTAGACGCCATCGATGTTCTTGGCAAGCAAAATTGCGTCCGCGCCGATCTCGGCGGCGCGCAGCACGGCGGCCGTGTCGGTCGAAAAATACGGACAGCCGCTGCCGGCACCGAAGAGCACGACCTTGCCCTCTTCCAGATGCGCCACGGCGCGCTCCCAGGTATAGTGCTCGGCAAACGTCGACATTTCGACGGCCGTCTGCACGCGCACGGGGATGCCCTTCTGCTCCATAACGTCGGACACGGCCAGACAGTTCATGACGGTGGCGAGCATGCCCATGTGGTCGGCGCGCGAGCGGGCCATCTTGCCCTCGCCGTTTTTCACGCCGCGCCAGAAGTTGCCGCCGCCGATGACGACGCCCACCTGCACGCCCAGTTCGGTGCAGGTCTTGATGACGTCGCACACCTGACCGATGACGCCGAAGTCCAGTCCCGTTTTCTGCTCACCGGCCAGCGCCTCGCCGCTGATCTTGAGCAGGATGCGTTTATATTTGGGTTCTGTTCCCATAAAACTACCCCTCGCTTTTTCATATTCGTCGTTTTATTGTAATATAAAACCGCCCGGATGAAAAGGGGGTATTTGTGAAAAGAGCGAAAACAAGTGTATGTACACTTGCGAAATCCGGCGTGGAGCGACCGGGATTTCCTTGTAGAATAGCAATTTCACCCTTTTTGTTATCCTTGCTTTACAATGCAAAAAACAGGTGATTCTCAACCCTTAGATGCAAAAACAGGCGACACCCAACCGAAGCTGAGTGCCGCCTGTTTTGCTGTCCAATCCTGCCTAGCAGCTGCCGATTTTGTAGTTTTCTCAAATTACTGCCTGATCGGCACACGCCGAAGCCGGGCTCTTTTCTCTGGATATGCGGAGATTTATCTGAAAGAAGGCAAAGCGAACATTACATCCAGCCGCCGGAGACGTTCATCACATGCGCGGTGACGTACTTCGACTCGTCGGAGGCAAGATAGAGCGCCATGTAGGCGATGTCGATGGGCTCGCCGAGGTGCTTGATCATGCAGTTGGTCGTGTAGCGCGACTGCGTCTCGGGCGTGAGATGCTTGGCGACGGCCTCCGTGGCGATGATGCCGGGGTTGAGCACGTTGACGCGCACACCCGCGTGCGCGACCTGACGCGCCATCTGACGGCTGAGGTGGTTGATGCCGGACTTGGCCACGCCGTAGCCGACCTGCGTACGGTCGGGGCACACGGCGGCGACGGAGCCGATGTTGATAATGCTGCCTGAATGCTGCTTGAGCATGGCCTTGTTGAGTGCTTCCTGGCAGGCGTTGAACACGGTCGAGAGGTCCACGCAGACCGTCTTCTCGAATTCTTTGTAGGTGCACTTGGTGATATCGAGGTCTTTGCGGGGGTTGGACTCGCCGAAGTTGTTGACCAGCACGTCGAGGCGGCCTTCCTTGGCGATACACTCGTCGATCATGCTTCTGTGCGTGGCGGGGTCGTGTGCCTCAAAGTAGACAAGCTCGGCCTGACCGCCGCGGGCTCTGGCGGCCTCAACGGCAGCCTTGCCGGTCTCCATATTGCGGCAGGCATAGTAGACCTTCGCGCCCTCATCGACGAAGAGGTCTGCGATCGCGCGGCCGATGCCGCGGGTACATGCTGTGACCAGAGCGACTTTTCCTTCCAGTCTGTTACTCATAACCGTACACTTCCTTTCTGAATGTTATCATGTGGTTTCCGTGATCGGCGCAGCTGCGCCGAGGTATCTTAGAGGTTTGCGCCGTAATCGGCAACGAGCGCCTGACCGTTGAGCGGCGCAGAATCGTCGCTGCACAAAAACAGCAGGATCTTGGCAATGTCGAGATCCGTGCACGTGCCCACGTCGAGCGTCGAGTGCTTTGCGGTGGAGGCCTGCATGGCCTTGGCGGCCTTCGTGTACTTGCCTCTGGCCTTCATGGCGCGCGTGGTCATGGGGGTCATGACCGTACCGGGGCACACGCAGTTGGCGCGAATCTTCTGCTCGCCGTTAGCAAAGCGAAGCGCGATGTGCTTGGTCAGTGCGACCTCGGCGCCCTTCGAGACCGTGTAGGCAGCGCTGCCGTTGCCGTTCACGCCGCCGACGGAGGCGACGGTCGCGATCGTGCCGTATCCCTGCGCGATGAACTGCTTGACAGCCGCGCGGGTGACATACATCGTGCCCTTGACGTTCACGGTCAGGGTCGTGTCCAGGTCGCTGGTGAGAAAATCGTCGATCGGCCGCATGGCCACATCGAGCACACCGGCGATATTGGCCAGTGCGTCGATCTTTCCGTACTTTTCCACACCGGCCGCGAACGCCGCCTTCACGGCATCGTTGTCGGTGATATTGACGACGGCCGTCATGACCTCGCCGCCCGCAGCCTGAATGTCGGCCGCGACCTTGCTGAGGTTTTCCTCATGCATATCCGCCATGATGACGCTCGCGCCCTCCTGTGCGAAGAGCTCGGCGGTCTTGGCGCCGATGCCGGAACCGGCACCGGTGACGAAACAGACTTTTCCATCAAGTCTACCCATTTGTTTCTCCTTTGCTGATATAGAATGCGGTGGACGGGCCGGGCGAACCGCAGCCCATCCGGTGTGCGGGGATCACTCGTCCTTGAGCGGCCACTCCATGCCGATGCGCTCGCACTGGCGCTCGGTATCCCAGAAGAAGCCCCAATCGGGCAGATGACGGATGCGGGCGGTATCTGCCGGCGTCCACGTCACGATCTCGCCCTTCTTGTAGAGGTCGTCGATCTCCTTGTCGGTGTATCCGAACTCCTGCAGCACCTCGCGGTTGTGCTCGCCGAAGCACGGCGCGGAGGCCACAATCTTGGAGGGATTGTTCTTGAAGCGGTTCGTGATGCCGATACCCTTCATCTCGCCGAAGATCTGGTCTTCCCACTCGACGAGGTTCTCGCGTTCGGCGTACTGCGGATCGTTTTCAATGTCGCCGGGTTCATACGCGCGCTGGTTGGGGATGCCGGCCTTACTGAAAATCTCCTCGAGCTCGGCGCAGGTGTGCTGCGCACAGAAGTCCGTGAGCGCCTGATCCGCCTTCTGGCCCATGGGGGTGTTGAGCGGGAAGCCGGGGATGCCCTTCGGCAGGCCCGGCGTGACGCCCGGCGTGCCGACGCCGATGATGGGATAGCCCTTCTCGACCGGTCCTGGACCGTTGATGGCGACAAACAGCTGCTTGTTGTCCTTCGTGGTGTAGAACGAGAAGCAGGCCGCGAGGTCAGAGTGGTTGCCGGTGCGGTAAGGCACAGGCTCGCCGTCTTTCGGGTAGCCCTTGTTGTACCAGAGCACCGGGTAGTTATCGAGCAGGCGGAACATGGTGTCGTACTGCGCAACGTCGCAGGACTCACCCTTACCGGTCTTGAGCGCGTGGATGTAGGCCGACAGCGCGGTCATGCAGGCGTTGTAGGCCGTGACATAGTCCGACAGGTACGGGTTGACCTTCAAAGGCGTCGACGTCGGGGAGACGCCGTTCATGTACATATAGCCGCCCATGGCCTGACCGGAAACATCGTAGGAAGCCTTGGACTTGTACGGGCCCGTCTGGCCGTAGCCGGAGACGTGCACGATGCACAGCTTACTGTTGACGCCCCAGCACACCTCGTCGGTGAGTCCCATCTTGGCATAGGTGCCGGCCTTGCTGGACTCGATCCAGATGTCGGCCCACTCGAGGCACTTCTTGAAAATCTTTTTGCCGGCCGGCGTGCGCGGGTTGCAGGTGATGGAGAACTCATTGCGGTGGTTCTGCGACCAGCTCGTGGTGCCGCGCGTACCGCAGGAGATCTTGGGGGCCTCGGACTGGAGCACCTTCGCGCCCATCTCGGCCATCAGGCAGCCGGCGAAGGGCCCGGCAATGGCGGTGCCGGACACAAAGACCTTGACGCCGTTCAGAACGCCGAAATCGGGATATTCATCAAACTTCTGTGTGAGGTTGCAGTCAATTTTTTTGAAACTCATGTATGCTGTGCCTCCTTTTTGTTGCGTTTTTCTACAGATTTCTCCGGATTCAAGATAAGCTGCCAACATGGGTATAAACCCATGTTGACAGCTTACCGTCTATTTGCGCTAAGATTTACTTTTTCGGAGGATACTCCAGGCCGATGCGCTTGGCCTGACGCTCTGGATCCCAGAAGAAGTGCCACTCAACGAAGTTCTTGATACGGGCGGTGTCAGCCGGCGTCCAAGTCGCGAGCTCACCCTTCTTGTAGAGCGCGTCGATCTCCTCGTCGGTGTAGCCAAAGTCCTTGAGAACCTCGCGGTTGTGCTCGCCGAAGCACGGCGCGGAAGCCACGATCTGGGACGGGTTCTTCTTGAAGATGTTCGTGACGCCGATGCCCTTCATCTTGCCGAAGCACTGGTCATCCCACTCGACGATGTTCTCACGGGCCTCGTACTGCGGATCCTTCTCGATGTCGGCCGGGCCGTAAGCACGCTGGCACGGGATACCGGCCTTGTTGAAGATCTCCTCGATCTCGTCGCAGGTGTGCTCGGCGCAGAACTTCGCGCACAGCTCGTCCGCCTTCTTGCCGCGGGGGTCAAACAGCGGGAAGCCGGTGCAGTTCTTCGGGATGCCCTCGGTGACGCCGGGCTTGCCCATGCCGATGATCGGATAGCCGCGGGTGACAGGGCCCTGGCCGACGATCGCAACGAACATGGCGTTGCCTTCCTTCGTGTCGTAGAAGGAGAAGCAGGCAGCCTGATCGCTCTTGTTGCCGGTACGGAAGGGCACGGGCTCGCCCTGCTTCGGGTAGCCCTTGTTGAACCAGTTGGCCGGGTAGTTGTCGAGCAGGCGGAACATGGTGTCGTACTGAGCGACGTCGCAGGAGTCGCCTTCGCCGCTGTTCTTCGCGTTGATGTAGCCGGCGAGGGCCACCATGCAGGCGTTGTAAGCGGTGATGTAGTCGGACAGGTACGGGTTGACCTTCAGCGGGCCGGACGTCGGGGAGACGCCGTTCATGTACATGTAGCCGCCCATGGCCTGACCGGAGACGTCGTAGGAGGGCTTGTTCTTGGACGGGCCGAACTGGCCGTAGCCGGACACGTGCACGATGGCGAGCTTCTTGTTGTGCTTCCAGCAGACCTCATCGGTCAGGCCGCGCTTGGCGTAGGAGCCAGGACGGCCGGCCTCGATCCAGATGTCGGCCCACTCGATGCACTTGAGGAAGATCTTCTTGCCGGCGGGGCTGGCGGAGTTGATGGTGATAGAATACTCGTTGCGGTGGTTCTGGCTCCACGCGAGGGTGCCGCGGGTCTGGCAGGCGATGGTCGGAGCCTCGGCCTGCAGGACCTTCGCGCCCATCTCGGCCATGAGGCAGCCGGCGAAGGGGCCGGCAATGTTCGTGCCGGTGACGAAGACCTTAACGCCCTTGAGGACGCCGAAAGACGGATACTCGTCAAACTTCTGAGTCAGTTTGTTGTCGATTTCTTTCATGTTAGATGACAATCCTTTCTGTGCGTATCGCACTGAACGAGGTTGATTGGTCGGAAGAAATTACTCTATTTACTCTTTGGCAGCTTCAGCCTTCTTGTGCACGCTCGGGATCAGGAAGCAGACCACGATGCCGACGACGACACAGATGAGCTGCACGAGCGCCACGGAGTGCAGCGCGCTGGCTGCAGCGGCGGGCACTGCCATGCCGGTGGCGGCCTTCTTGGTCATGCCGGTGACGAACATGGGCACGAAGATGGCGACGCCGAACGGAGCGCACATATCCTTGAAGACGTTGAACGTGCCGGAAGCGGAGGAGGACTCAGCCGGAGCAACGCCGGACAGCGCAACCTTCATGAAGATGGTGGTGTTGCCGCCGAGGCCGAGGCCGACGAAGAACAGTGCGCCGCCCATCATGAGGATGCCGGCATTCTCGCCGATGAAGAGCATGATCAGAGAGCCGATGGCAACGAACACGAGCGCGATCGCAGCAACGATCTTGGGCTCTTTCTTATCGGCCATGGGCCCGAGGACGATGGTGCCGATGGCCATGCCGAGGTACTCAATGCTCATGGCGACCGCAGCGACGGTGGCCTTGTCGATGGCGTAACCGAAGCGGATGACCTCGGTCAGGCAGGCGGTCATGAGGCCCTGCGTGAGGAACATGATCAGCACGGGGAGCACAAAGTTCTTGCGGGCGATGAACTTGCCGTTGAGGATCGGGCTGGCAGCCTTCTTCTCAACGAGGAAGAGGATGATCAGACCGACGACGGCCACGCCGATGGACGCGAGCGTCGCGGCGCTGGCCCAGCCGTTCTGCTGGCCGAAGGTGGGCACGCAGACGAGCGCGCCAAACATGAGCAGGACGAACACGGCGCCCGCCCAGTCAAAGCCCTTCATAGAGCCCTTGGGGATGTTCGGGTTATCCTTGACTTTTGCAAAGCAGATGAGGAACGAAATCACGCACAGTGCGACGCAGATCCACATGACGATACGCCATGCGCTGGCCGTGCCGATGACTTTCATGACGATACCGCCGAGGGTGGGTCCAAAGATGACCATGCCGCAGGCCAGCGCCATGTAGATCGTGAAGCCCTGGCCCATTTTCTCGGGCGGGAACTCCATCATGATGTAGGACATGACGACCGGAGCGATGCCGGCAGCGCCGATACCGACCATGAAGCGGAACACGAGCAGCAGCGGGACGTTCTGCGGGCAGATGGCGATGAGCGCCTGGCCGACGGTGTAGAGCGCCATCGCGCCGAGCAGCATCTTTCTGCGGCCGATCGCGCCGCCGAGCTTGCCCATGATCGGCGCCATAGCGGCGGCAGCCAGAGAGTAAGCCAGCGTGATGAAGGTCAGGGACGCATCCGCGTTCCAGGCCGTGGAGATCGCGGTCGGCACCGAAGCGGTGAAGCCGCCGCAAAGGCTCAGGATGGCCGCTGCAACAGCATACGGCACAAAGCCTTTCATATAATTTTTGTTGTTTTCCATGAGTACATTCTCCTGTCTAGTGATTCCGGCACGAAGCCGTGTGACAGTTGGTTTCTTCTGCGTGCTCAATAGCCTTTGGCGAGGCTTTCCTCGACCAACTTGCTGCGCACGACTTTCCCGTTTTCGTTGACGGGGATACGATCCACCAATTCAATGGATTTGGGGATCTTGTACGGGGGCAGATAATTGAGCGCGAACCGGATGAGGTCCTTGCTGCTGACCGGGCCGTTCGTCTCCACAATGGCGTGGATACGGTGGCCCCAATCGGGATCCGGCAGGCCAATGACCACGGCATCGACCACCTTCGGATGCTTTTTGAGCACCATCTCGACCTCGGCGGCAAAGACATTCTCTCCGCCGGTGACGATCATGTCGCTGCGGCGGTCGGCAAAGTACAGATAGCCGTCTGCGTCCACATAGCCCATGTCGCCGACGCTGCGGAAGCCCTCACTGTCCACCGGGAGCGGCGGAATATTCTTATAGGTCACACGCGGGCTGTTGTCGCCCCAGGACATGAAGATCTCGCCGATCTCGCCAGCGGGCAGCTCGTGACCGTCCTCGCCGCGGATGGCCACCCGGCCGCAGTGCATCTTGCCGACGCTGCCGGGATGGCGCAGCCACTCGTCGCCGCGGATGGACGTCATGCCGATGCACTCGGTCATGGCGTACATCTCATAGAGCCGCTCGGGCGGAATGATCTGAAGCCACTCACGCTTGAGATCCTGCGAGCAGACGCCGCCGGTATGGCACAGCACCTCGAGGCTCGCAAGGTCTTCCTTCCGGAAGCCGGGCATGCGGCTGATGCGCTGCATGAGCGTCGGCACCATCTGGACATACTCGATGCGGTACTTTTTGATGAGCCGCACGATGGTCTCGGCGTCGAGCTTGGCCGGCATGACGAGCGTGTTGCCGCAGTAGAGGCCGTTGAAGGCCGCCGAGTGCGGCGCGCCGTGAAACAGCGGGCCCGCGAGCAGCTGGCGCATCTCAAAGCGCATGCCGGACACGGCGAACCAGGTCCGCAGACCTTCGTCGCTCTCCCCTGCCGGCATGTCCTGCTCGATGACCTTCGTCTTCCCCGTCGTGCCTCCGGAGCAGTTGGCAAGATTGGGGATGGCGAGCACATCGGGCGGCATGTCCGCGGGGCAGCCGGCACACAGCGTTCTGAGTTCCGCCGTGCTCAGGCCGGGGTAGCCGTCGGGCTTTTTGCGGTTCGTGATGACGAGCGCCGGAGACACACACGCACAGATCTCCATCAGGTTGCGCTGCGGCGAGCGGTTGGATACCGGCACATAGCAGGCGCCGGTCTTCCAGATGCCGAATGCGAGTGCGATATGCGTCGGGATGTTCGGCAGCGCGGCAAGCACGCTCTTGCCAGGGCCGATGCCCTGACCGAGCAGATACCAGGCAATGCGGTTCGAGAGCTCGTGGAGCTCCCGCCACGTCATGACGGACTCCTTGTTTTCCGGGGAAACATAAATGACCGCGGGCGCATCCGGCTTCACGCGGGCGATGCTCGCCAGCTGCGTGCCGGGTGTGAAAAAGCTCTCCGTCCCGGTGTTGAAAATATTGAAATGCTGCGTGCGCATCTCCATCACTTCCTGACAGCACTGAATTTGGCATACGCCGGTCCCGCCCGCCCTCAGCGGGCGGGATCAGCGGCTTTGGAAAATTACTTCGGCAGGTTGTTCGGACGGTAGCCGCCGTCGATCTGCAGGCAGACGCCGGTGACGTAGGACGCGGCGCTGGAGGACAGGAACAGGATGCCGTTGGCAATGTCCTCGGGCTCGGCAAAGCGCTTCATCGGGATGGTATCACCGACGGAGTCCTTGGCGAACTGCGGCATATTGGCGACCATGTCGGTGTTGACAACGCCCGGAGCGACCGCGTTGACACGCACGCCCCTGTCGGCGAAGGAATAAGCGACGGACTTGGTCATGGCGATCAGGGCAGCCTTGCTGGCGGGGTACGGCAGGCCGGTCGGGCAGCCGTAGACACCGGCGACGGAAGCGGTATTGACGATGCAGCCCTTGGTCTTGATCAGGTGCGGGATCGCGTACTTCATCATGGTGTAGGGGCCCTTCATGTTCAGGTTGCAGACGGCATCCCACTCGGACTGCTTGAGCTTGGTCAGCCAGGTGCTGTTGTCGGTGCCGGCATTGTTGACGAGCACGTCCAGACGGCCCCACTTGGCAATGATCTCTTTGTACAGCTCCTGAACGGCCTTGTAGTCGCACAGGTCGATAGCCTTGGTCATGACTTCGTAGTCGGGGTTGATCTCCTTGAGCGCTGCCAGAGCCTTGGCACCGGTTTCTTCATAGTGGCTCAGGAAGTACACCTTTGCACCCGCAGCGAGAAAGCCCTTGACGGCCGCGAAGCCGATGCCGCGACTACCACCGGTAACAAGAACGACCTTACCTTTGAATTCGTTTTCAAACATGATTTTTGTCCTTTCTTAACGCAAATCTTTGACTTTTCCGGGGCTTTCCCGTCACCCCGGACACACACCAGCAGTTATGCTTTTCTTAAGGAACGATAATATTTTAACATTACCTGCGCCGTTCTTCCGGCCGATGCCTTCTGTTTTCCTATCGTAAAAAACGACAAAAAATCAGATTTCACATCAGATTTCGTGGCAAAAATGACAAAGCCCCAAAAGACGACGATTGCCGCTTTTGAGGCTTTGTCAACATATACTGTTTTTGGTGTTCAGTCCTTCGAGGACTCCAGGGTCTGATGGAAATACGTGCGCGGCATTTTCTCGGTCAGAATGCCCAGCAGGTCCATCATATAGCAAAAGCAGAGCTGCAGTTGATCGGGCGACTGCTTTTCTGTCTCGGTGAGGATGCCGTTCATGGCATCGTTCGCGATCTCGGCATACAGCCCGCTGAGCGCCACGACCGGCGGCTCCGACGGGACGTAAAACCGTTCGAACTTCATATACGGATTCGCCACCAGATAGACATAGGTGCCGCTGTTCATGCGACTCTCGGCAATCTCGAGCACTTCGCCGTCATCCGGCAGATAGCGGTAGCGGTGGAACGGGCCGAGGTTGATGAGCGTGTTCGGCTTCAGGCGGTAGTCCAGACCGTTGACCGTCAGCGTGCCGCGGCCGCTGCGGACGAGCAGGAACGTCTCGTCGTGATTATTGACATAAAGCGTCGGCGCTTTGATATTCCGGATGCAGGCTTTGATATCGCTGGGCAGGACATTGTTGACAAAATAGTCATGCGCGCCGGCCAGAACGGGCTTCTCGTCCTTGGAGCTGAAAAATGCCGTGCCGGATGAACGTTCGTTAGCCATGCTGCTTCCTCCCCTGTCCTCTCTGCTTGCGGAACTCGCCTGGCGACATCTTGTTGAGCGCGTAAAACACACGGCCCATCGTCCGGTCGGAGCCGAAGCCCGTTTCCATCGCGATATCGACCGTCGGCAGGTCCGTCGTCGTGAGCAACGCCTCCGCGTAACGCACACGGAACATGGACAGAATCTGCTTATAACTGGAGTTCAGGCGCGTTTTGAGCTGCACGCGCAGGATGTTCTCCGACGTGTAGAGATCGCGTGCGATCTTTTCGGCGTCGATCGGCTCGGACATATTCTCATACAGATAGCTGATGGCAGAAATGAGCGTCTCGCTCATGATCATGCCGCGGTAAACCCGGCCGCCTTTCCCGTCACTGAGCATTTCGTTGAGGTAGCCCTGCGGAGTCATGCCGGTCAGCGCTTTGAACCGGCGGAAAAACGTGATGCTCATGTGAAAGCCGGAAATGGACGACACATAGTCAAACGGCAGACTGTCATACAGGAAGTACGACATGGCCAGGATCAGGCGCGTGCGGTTGACATACTGGCTGAAGTTCAGCCCCGTCGCGATGAGCAGCGCGTGGTTGAGCGCCGTCTCATCCGCGTCGGACGAAACCGCCTCCGCGACCGAGGCCGCCGTGAGCTCCGCCGTGCTGTGCGTGGCGATATAGAGGCTGGCGCGCCGGCCGAGCGGCATATCCATCGGCGAGTACTGATCCCTGCGCCGCGCGGCGGCACGGTTATACAGCAGCTCGATCTTGCGCAGGAAGGAACTGCGAATCACGGCCGAACCGCAGCTGTTTTTCGCACTCAGGTGCCGAAACTGTCCCAGCAGCCGCGCGATCTCCTTGACATCGTCCCCGTCCGGCCCGATCACGGGCAGGCCGGTGACGATCTCGATCTCGCGCAGGTTCGTGATCTGATTAAACATATAGTAGCTCAAAAGCTGATAATCAAAGGCAGCGACCCAGATCTTGAGCGCTTCCCCGAATTCGGGACAGATCGTCAGCACCTGCGAGCACTGGATCCACGCAACGCAGCCCGGCTGTACAGGGAATTCCTCCCCATTGATGATGAAGCTGCCGCTGCCGCTGCGGACAAGCACAAAATAGCTGTCCACCTCCATGACGGGGAACAGCTCCTCACTGATGGTATGCTCCTGCAGCCGGAGATACTTGTCCGGCCCGCAGAAATACCCGCTGCGCGGTGTTTCGCAGAGTGGCCTGTTTTTTCTCTTCAACGTGTTTGCCCCCATTCGTGGTAACGATACGGCTTACAAACATACAACCGGCAATGTCTCTGTTTATAGATTAACAGCTTTTTGTGCAAAAAACAAGTAAACGAATTCCAAACTTTTAAACATCCTGCCAATTTCGTTACAAAAAACGCATATTGGCAAAAGGCCCGCCGGTGTGCATCCGGCGGGCCTTCGCGCTGTGATAAGATTGAAAGGAGTAAGAGGATGAAAAGGAATAATAGCAAAGAGAATACAGTGACTTACAGCTCGTAACCGACGTGGAAGCCCTGATGCATGGCATCGCTGGACTGACCCGGCTTGATGGCGTCGCCGATGACGTGGACTTCCGGCACAAACGCCTTGAGCTCTTCGGACAGCGGATCATACTTGCGGGAGCCGAGGCCGAGGACAATGTAGTCAAAGCCCTTGAGCCACTCTTCCGTGCCGTCCTTGTGCTGGATCTTGACCTCGTGCTCGGTCACTTCGAGCACCTTGGAGTTGATGTAGCTCTTGACGCCCTCGCGGCGCAGGCTGGCGAGTGCAATGTTGCGGTTCGGCAGGCAGACGCCGGTCATGAGCTGCGGCTGCATCTCAACGAGCGTGACTTCCACGTCGCCGATGCTGCCGGTGGTGGCAAAGGAGTTCGGGCGCGCGTCGGCCATGAGCATTTCGGCCGTCTCGCAGGCAACTTCGCCGCCGCCGAGGATGCAGACCGTGCCCTTCGGGATGGTGACCTTGCGGCTGAGGATATCATGGGTGGTGATGACCGGATAGTCACCGACGCCCTTGATGAAGGTCGGGATGAGCGGCGTCGCGCCGGTGGCGACGACGACGGCATCGGGTGCGAATTCCTTCACGTTCTCGACCGTGGCTTCCTTCTTGAACTCGAACTTCACGCCGGCCTTCTTGGCGCGGTAGTTCAGGTGCGTGAGCCACTTGCACATCTCCTGCTTGCCGGGAGAGACGACCGCAAGATTCAGCTGACCGCCGATCTGCTTGCTCTTCTCCCAGACGGTGACGTCGTGACCGCGCTCGGCCGCCGTGACAGCGGTGTACATGCCGCCGGGGCCGGCGCCAATGACGAGGACCTTCTTCGGCTTGTCGGTCGGGTTGAACGGATAGTCATACTCATGGCCGACGAGCGGGTTGATGTGGCACTTGCAGACCGGGTGATGCGGATCTTCCGGCGTGATGCACCGGCCGCCGCAGGAGCCGCAGGGCGTGATGTCATCGAAGCGGTTCTCGTAAGCCTTCTTCGGCAGGTCGGGGTCTGCGAGCAAAGGACGGCCCATGGACACGCCGTCCACCAGACCACGCTCGACCAGATCGGCGGCGTAGCGCACGTCGTTGATCTTGCCGACAACGAAAACCGGGATGTTCACGACCTTCTTGATCTCCGACGCCTCGTAGACGTTCATGCCGATCTTCTGGCTGTGAGAAGGAAGGATGTTCTGAAGGCCCTCATATTGGACGCCGCCGGAGACCTCAAGCATGTCAACGCCTGCGGCCTCAAACTTCGGGGCGAGGTAAAGCATTTCGTCCAGGGAATTGCCGCCCGGCTCACGCTCGGAGCCGGAGACACGCAGCACGATCGGGAAATCGGGGCTGATGTTGCGGCGGCACTCTTCAATGATCTCGAGGATCAGGCGCGCACGGTTGTCGATGCAGCCGCCGTACTCGTCCATGCGCTTGTTACGCAGCGGGCTGAGGAAAGCACCCGGCAGCATGTAAGCATGTGCGACGTGCAGGGCGATGCCGCCGCAGCCGGCCTCTTCGGCGCGGCGCGCGGCCTGGCCGTACTGCTTGACGACCTTGTGGATCTCGTCAATCGTAATCGGGCGGCTGACGGCGCCGTTGGCGTTCGTGTTCACAGACGGGCCGAGCGGCGTGATGCCCTTGAGCGCGCAGATGGACTCCGGGCCCGGGTGAATGAGCTGCGGGAAGAGCGTGCTGCCGGCATCGCTCACGCGCTTGGCAAAGGCGGCAAACTGCGGGACGAGAGAGTCCTTGTCCAGCGCAGTCGTCTTGCCGATGTACCAATACTTATGATCCACCGTGACTGCGTCGATGACGACGTAGCCGGCGCCGCCCTCTGCGCGGCGCACGAAGATATCCGCGAGCTGCTTGGGCACGGTGCCGTTGGTTGCCTCATAGTGCATGCTCATCGGTGCCATGGCGATACGGTTTTTCAGCGTCGTTCTGCCCAGCTGCAGGGGCGAGAAGATTTTCGCATCTTTCATATCGGTTATCATGTGATTGCCTCCTGAACGAGTATTAAATGTATATCCCATGCAACTGCCACCGCCGGCCTTCCCGGCCGGAGCGCGGCGCATGGGTGCTCCGGATGGTTTGTGCTTTCAGTATAAAGGAAATGATCGGGCCATGTCGCACATTTTCTTGTTAAATAATCCACATTTTCAAAAAGAATTTCAGAAAATGATGGCGCGCAGGCGGACAGTTTTTCTGCTTTCACTACACTTTGCGCCCTTTTTGTCAAAATTGTTCGGTGAAAAAACGACGGAAAACCACTGTGTCCGCCCACCATTTCCTGTGAAAAGAAGCAAAACCGCACAAGATGCCGTGTCTGTTTTTGTACATTACGCCACATCGCCGTCGCAAAGTGACAATAAAACTGAAGTTTTTGTACATTTCCCGCGCATGATTACGACACATTCTTTCCGACACGCTTCGCAGCCTAGTGTTAAAATTTCTACAATAGCTGATGAGGAGCGGAATCCGGCCACCAGCGGCCGGTCTCCGGCGGATCATTCCCGGGTCTGCCGGACATATTTAAGGAACTCCGCTCTCAGGCAGACGTGTAGGAAACCAGATTTGGATCCATTTCAATGAAGAAAGGTGTATTTCATGAGTTACGATGCATTGTTTTCTCCCATCAAGCTCAGAGGGCTTGAGCTGAAAAACCGTGTGGTCCTGCCGGGTATGAACACCAAGATGGTCAAGGACAAGAACGATGTCGGCGAGGATCTGCCCGCCTACCACGCGGCGCGCGCAGCCGGCGGCTGCGGCCTGAACATTGTCGAGCTTGTCTCCATCTGCCCCGAGTGCCATGCATACCTGTACCTCGGCCTTTATAATGAGCACCACAGAGACCAGCTGCGCAAGGTCACCGACGCGATCCATGCCGCCGGCGGCAAGGCGGCCGTGCAGATCTGGCACGGCGGCTTCGTGCCCGAAGAATTCTTCGACAAGACCAACAAGCTCGAGACGCCTGACACGCTGACCGTCGAGCGCATCCACGAGATCGTCAAGCAGTTCGGCTACTCCGCCAAGCTCGCCGTCGAGGCCGGCTTTGACGCGCTCGAGTTCCACGGCGCGCACACTTACCTGCCGCACGAATTCATGAACCCCTCGCTCAACAAGCGCACCGACGAGTACGGCAACCAGAGCCTGGAGAACCGCTGCCGCTTCAATCTTGAGGTCATCCGTGAGATGCGCAAGAACATGCCGGAAGACATGCCGCTGCTCATGCGTCTGGACGCCATCGACGAGATGCTCCCGGCCGTGACCACGCAGGACGAGACCGTGCAGTTCATCAACTGGGCCGCCGAGGCCGGTGTTGATGCGATCGACCTGTCCCGCGGCAACGCCCGCAGCCTCGCGACCGTGTACGAAGTGCCGCCCTACAACCTGGAGCCGGGCTTCAACATGGATAACATCGCCGCCATCAAGGCGCGCGTGAACATCCCGGTCATCGGCGTCGGCCGCATCGTCGACCCCGCTCTGGCCGATCAGCTCATCCGTGAGGGCAAGATCGACATGGTCGCCGTCGGCCGTGCGCAGCTCGCTGATCCCGAATGGTGCAACAAGTCCATGGAAGGCCGTGAGACGGAGATCCGTCGCTGCATCGGCTGCACCGAGGGCTGCTACGACAAGGTCATCGACCCGAAGGCCAAGCACATCACCTGCACCCGCAACCCGGCGCTCTGCCTGGAGTACAAGGGTCTCCCGAAGCCGGAGAAAGCCAAGAACGTCATGGTCATCGGCGCCGGCATCGGCGGCCTGATGGCAGCCGAGTACCTCAAGGCCCGCGGCCACAATCCGACCGTCTATGAAGCCACCGACGCCCCGGGCGGCCACTTTGTGCTCGCCGGAAAGGCCCCGAAGAAGCAGGCCTTCACCGACGCCGTCATGTGGGACGCCGAGGAGTGCAAGCGTATGGGCATCGAGATCAAGACCGGCGTCACCGTCACGCCCGAGCTCATCAAGGAAGTCAAGCCCGACCATGTGATCGTCGCCACCGGTGCGCACTTCGTCAAGCCGAACATCCCCGGTCTGGATACCGCGGAGGACGTGTTCGTTGCCGAGGACGTGCTGGCCGGTAAGGCCATGCCGCACGGTGAAACCATCATCCTCGGCGGCGGCGGCGTTGGCTGCGAGACCGCGCAGTTCCTCATCGAGCACGGCGTGACCGATGTGCGCGTCATGGACTCCAAGCGCGTCGGCAACAAGATGGGCATGCTGCGCACGATGTTCCTCGACATCGAGTACCCCGGCGAGACCATCAAGAAGAGCCGCGGCTCTAAAATCACCGCCGTCGGCGATCACGAGATCACCTATGCGTTCACGAACAAGGCCAAGAAGACCGTCGAGAAGACCCGCCACTTTGACTCCCTCGTCATCGCCACCGGCATGCACTCCCGCCCGACGCAGGATCTGACCGACGCCTGCAGCGAACTTGGCATCCCCTGCGACGTGATCGGCAGCGCCAAGAAGGCCGACATGGGCATCGAAGCCACCGCCGACGCTTACGCCGCCGCCATGAACGTCTGAACACGGATAACAGATTAGGAGGTTATCATCATGACAGTTGAAGAACGTCTGGAAGCACTCGAGAAAGAAGTGCAGCAGCTCAAGGACGTGCAGGCCATCAAGGAGCTCAAGAGCAAGTATTTCCGCGCGCTCGACACCAAGAACTGGGATGAGCTCGAGACGACCATGACCCCGAATATCTCCACCGCCTATTCCAACGGCAAGCTCGTCTTCCACGGCCCGAAGGAGATCACGAACTACTTCAAGGAGTCCATGCCCGATACCGAGATCACCCTGCATCAGGGCCACAACCCGGTCATCTGGTTCGAGAGCGATACCGTTGCCTACGGCAAGTGGTACCTGCAGGACAACCTGATCTTCGCCGAGGGCAATCCCTACTGCGGCACGCAGATCCAGGGCTCGGCCATCTACACCGACAAGTATGTCAAGGTCGACGGCCAGTGGCTGATCGAGGACACCGGCTATCTGCGCGTGTATGAAGAATCCTTCCAGCGCGACAACACGCACCGTATCCGCATCAACATGTTCCGCCCGAAGAAAAAGAAAGTCGTCAAGAAGAAATAAATAACCCGCTTGATTCAAGCCGTCGTACATCCGATGTATGGCGGCTTGAATCCAAATATTCGAAATAAATCCCTGCAAACGGAGCGTGATCCCTGTGCTGAAAAAACTGCGGCGCAAAATTTACCGCAAGATCCGCTTTCAGACCTGGTACCGCAAGGCGAACTACTACCACCGCAAGCGGAACGATCTGAACAAGACCATTGCCCAGTACCGCGGCGTGGACGTGCTGAGCAACAAAAAGCGCCTGTACCGTCTGCGGCGCGACATGATCCGGAGCCTGTTCCGGTACGGCTCGTACTACAACGAGTATTTTCTCTTCGGTTACGAGGGGAAGGACGCCGCCTATCGCGACGGCTTCATCACCGAGGGCGTGCGCATGAGCTACTACCCGCGCATGAACGACCCGAAAAACACGAACATGCTCGAGAACAAGTACCTGACGTACCAGAAGTTCCGCAATTTTTACGGCCGCGACGTGCTGCGCATCAAAAAAGGCGCACAGCCCACGCCCGCTGCGCTCGAGGCGCTGCGCAATTTCACGCAGGCGCACCCGGATTACATCGTCAAGCCCATCTACGCAGCCTTCGGCAAGGGCGTACATACCGAGTCCATCCGCGACTATCCTTATCTCGAGGCTGCGCACGCCGCCTACAGCGCGCACGGTGCCATCCTCGAGCAGATCATCGAGCAGGGCGAGGCGCTCGCGCGCATCCACCCGCAGTCGGTCAACACGCTGCGCATCCCGACGGTCGTTCTGGCCAGCGGCGAGGTGCGGCTGTTTCACCCCACGCTGCGCGTCGGCCGCGGCGAGGGCATCATCGACAACTTCAGCGCCGGCGGCATCAGCGCGCTCATCGACTCCGAGACCGGGTGCATCTGCTCCGACGGCGCGGACAAACAAGGCCGCCGCTATGTGACCCATCCGGACACCGGCGTGCGCTTTCGCGGCTATCCCCTCCCGGAGTGGGACAAGGCCGTGGACCTGGTCAAAACGGCTGCAAAAATGGTGCCTGGCAACCACTACTGCGGCTGGGACCTTGCCTACAGCACGCACGGCTGGTGTATGGTCGAGGCCAACTGCACCGCACAGATGGGCGGCATGCAGATCATCACGCAGACCGGCAGAAAGGCGGAACTGGAAGCACTCATCGCGCAGATGTGACACCCCTGCCGTAATGTAAAAGAAGCAAAGGAAACCAACACGACAACACCGAAAGGAGAAAAAACATGACAGACCTTGAAAAACTCGTAGAAAAAGACGCCATTCGTGACCAGTATTACGTTTACGCCCGCGCACTCGACCGCATCGACAACCCGCTCGGCAAGACCGTGTTCGCCGAGGACGCGCAGGTCGACTACGGCCCGACCTACAAGGGCACCGGCTACGGCTTCATCGACATGATGCTCAAGATGCACCGCAAGATGGTCTCCACGCACCACGTCATGACCAACATCCTCATCAAGCTCAACGAGGACGGCACCAAGGCCGCCGCCGAGGCTTACATGTACGCTGCCTGCAAGTACCGCAACGGCATGGTCGTCGTGGCGCGCTGCCGCGACATCGACCTTTGGGAGAAGCGCGACGGCAAGTGGCTCGTCGTCAAGCGCACCGTCGCCGGCGACAACACCATGATCCTGCACCCCGACTTCGCGCCCGACTACAACAACGGCCGCGACAAGGTCAAAGATCCGTCCTACGACTACTTCGAGACCATCGAGTAATTCCATGGCGACGAGGAACATCCCATTCCCCGACAAAGTCCGGGACATGGTGCTGGAAGTCATCACGCACGTCCGCCGCCAGGAATACACGCCCGAGCAGCTGTGCCAGCTCCAGAAGATCACCGAGTGCAAGTACTTCTACTGGTGGTGCATGGACATGAAAAAAGAGGAGTATGTAATGGAGCTGTTCACAGACGACTTCCGCTACTACCTCAATGGGCATCTCGCCGTCAAAGACAAGCTTCTGCAGGCCCGCAACGCCAAATGGTGCAACAAGGACATGCAGACGATGCACATGGGCCATCAGCCAATGATTTGGCTGATCGATGACAGACATGCACGCGGGGTCTTCCAATACGAGGACCATATGTGCTATTATGATGACAACGAGGTCCTGCAGGGCTGGCTGGTCTACTGCGACGATTTCGTCAAGGGCGACGACGGCGCGTGGCGCATCCAGAAGCTGCGCATGGCCTATCGCGAGATGGACGGCAGCTTCCGCAGCACGATGGTGCCCAAGGACTGGGTGCCGGACGAATGGGACACACCAAACTACTAAGCAAACGAGGAAGCCGCACATTTGTGCGGCTTCCCTGCCGCCTCATTTTCTCAAAAGCATCCCTGGCGGATGCCTTTGAAAAGCTGAGGACGCCTCAAATCAGACGCAGGAGAATGCAACATGGAACAAAAACGGACACTGAGCAGCTGGATCTCCGCACGCAGATACATCCGTGACTTCGCCGCGGATTACGCTGCCCGGCACGGCGAGAACGCCGCCGAGATCGAAAAGGACATCCTGCAGGCCAAGAAGATCAACCACATCTCGCTCAACGAATACGAGTGGGTCGGCTATCACGACCGCACGGAGGCGCAAAAGCGCACCATGTCCACGCTCTGGACGCGCGCGGAGTTCCGCAAGAACTTCACCGACCGCCGCTACATTGCCATCCTCATGAACAAATATATCTTCTCCAAAGTCTTTTCCGACTTTTACGGCCGCCGCTGCGTACAGGCGTCCGCCGTGGACGCGGCGCTGCTGCGCACGCTCGCAGGCGACGCCGGAAAAGTCGTCTATAAGCCCAACTGCAAGGGCCAGGGCACGGGCGTGCGCATCCTCCCGGCGGCGACCGAGGCCGAACAGGCGGACACACTTGCGTATCTGCGCGCAAATTCCGGCGGCATCGTGGAAGAATACATCCAGCAGCACCCGACGCTCGCGCAGCTCAACCCCGGCGCCGTGAGCATCGTGCGCTTTTACACCGTGACTGCACCGTCCGGGACATATCTGTTCGCCCCGGTGCTCACGACCGCCATCGAAAAGGACATCTCCAACGGCTGTCAGGACGCGCTGACCGCGATGATCGACATCCGCACCGGCGTCGTGCTCACGGACGCCGTGGATCAGAACAATTTCATTGACTATCACACGCACCCGGTCACGGACGTGCCGTTCCCCGGCCTGCAGCTCCCGTTCTGGGCTGAAACCATCGACATGATGCGCCGCGCCGTGCCGCTGGCGAGCAAGATCTCCAACATCGGCTGGGACGTGACCATGACCGCGGGCGGCCCGCTCATCATCGAGGCCAACACCATCCCGGGCTTCAACACCGCGCAGTACCGCGGCTACGCCTGGGTCACGGACGGGTACGGCTATCAGCCGCTGTTCGACGAGCTCAACGGCCGCCCGTTCGTCAATAACGGACATTATGCACGCGTGCTCTTGAAGCTCGACTAACATCTCACGGAGGTTCCGGTATGGAAGCTGTTCTCTCAGTCGCCTTTGGCGTCTGGATCGTCATTACCGCATTCGTCTACCGGGCCGTGACGGGTCCGAAGCACGGGGACGGGCAGAAAAAATGAACCTGTATTTCCTGGGAATCTTGGCCGCGCTCGTCGTGTTCTTCGCCGTCGGCATCGGCGCCGGACGCATGGTCAAGGATACGAACGACTATTACGTTTCCGGCCGCAATGCGCCGACGCTGCTGATCGTCGGGTCGCTCATCGCGTCGTTTCTCTCGACGGGCGCGTTCCTCGGCGACACGGGCGAGGTCTACTCAGGCTTTTTCATCGGCATCGTGACCGTCGGCGTCATTCAGGCGACGGGCTACATCTACGGCGCCGGGTTCTTCGGCCGGTACATCCGCCGGAGCGAGGTGACGACGCTGCCGGAGTATTTCGGCCGCCGCTTCTGCTCGAAGCGCCTGCGCCGGCTCTCGGCCGTGATTTTGCTCGTGTCTGTGAGCGCGTACCTGCTCAGTGCCATTCAGGGCGTGTCCACGCTCATGAGCAGCATCACAGGCTATGACTACCGGCTGTGTGCCGTGATCGTGTGGCTGGCGTTCACCGCCTTCACGATCTACTCCGGCTCACCGGGCGTGCTGCTGACAGATACGATCATGTTCCTCGTTTTTCTCGCGGCCGCGCTCGTCGCGGTGCCGTTTCTCGTCCGCGCAGGCGGCGGCTGGTTCGGCGGCATCGAAGCGCTCGCCCGCAGCGACACCATGCCCGGCATCCTCTCCTGGGCCGGAAACCCGGACTATCTTTACCCCGACGGCGCGAGCAATACGGCCTGGGCTGTGACCTACGGCATCGTCTGGGCGCTCGTCGTGGCCAGCAGCCCGTGGCAGACGAGCCGCTACCTCATGGCAAAGGACGAGCATGTCGTCCTGCGCTCGTCCGTGTGGTCATCCATGGGCGTCATGGTCGTGACGATCGCGCTGTACTTTGCCGCTGCGTTCGTTCGCAACCTTAACGGCGACCTCCCTGGCAGTGAGGCCATGATCTGGGCCGCCACGCATGTGCTGCCGCCGGTCATCGGCATGCTGCTGCTCATCGGCATCAGCGCGGCCGGCATCTCATCGGCATCGACGTTTTTGTCGCTGATCGGTTTTTCCGTCGTCAACGACATCCTGCCCGACGCCGGAGATGACCGCAAAAAGCTCGCCCGCTCCCGCTGGGCGATGCTGGCTGTGAGCCTTGTCGTGCTCGTGCTGGCATATCTCAATCCCCCGCACATCTTTCTCATCATGTATTTCGGCGGCACTGTCATCGCGGGTGCGTGGAGTCTTGTGGCCTTCGGCAGCGTGTGGAGCCGCCGTCTGAGCCGCTGCGGCGCGTATCTTGGCATGTTGCTCGGCTTTCTCGGCTGCGTAGGTGCCAAGGCGATCTATGCCCTGCGCGGCATCACGCCGCCGGTCTGGGCGGACGCATTTTTCATCGGCATCGTGCTGAGTGTGCTCGGCGCGGTGCTCGGCTCCGCGCTCCGGCCGCCGACGCAGGAGGAACAACGCTCTCGCGCGCGGCTCTTCGATGCGCCCACCGGCCCGGACGAGGCCGCCGCCTGCCGAAAAGACCGGCGGCTGTGGCGGGTGTACCTCCTGTTCGGCCTGTGCGTGGGCCTGTTTTTCCTGTTTTTCTATGCCATTCCCTACAGCCGCGCGCTGTGATCTTCCTCGGAGGTGACCGCCATGCCGGACACGCTGAATCTGTACTATGCCCGCATCGCCAACATGGGCGATCTGCTCAACCCGCTCATCATCGAGCGCTGCTTCGGCTATTCCGTCGAACGCTGCTCGTTTCTCATCGGTGACCTGTGCGCCATCGGCAGCGGTCTGGCGCAGTATAAGCTGCACGGAAACCCGCTCATGAAGCTGCAGCAGTGCATCAACGGCCGGACGCACCCGCACGTGGACGTCTGGGGCTCTGGATTCATCAACTATGACGATGCGCGCGGGCGCTTTTTCAAGCGCGACATGTGCTTTCACGCCGTGCGCGGCGAGCTGACGCGCCGCAGCGTTGAACGCATGACCGGCCGCACGCTCGACATCCCGACCGGCGACGGCGGCATTCTTGCAAGCGAGCTGCTGGACACGCCGCCGGAAAAACGGTATGATGTCGGCATCGTGCCGCACGTCTGCGACCTGAGCGACCCCGCCGTGACGGAGCTGCTGGGCCGGTATGAAAACGCAAAGTTCATCAATGTCAAGGACGACCCCATCGCCGTGCTGACCGAGATTGCGCAGTGCCGCTGCATTCTCTCAAGCAGCCTGCATGGGCTGATCGCGGCCGACAGCTTCCACATTCCGAATCTGCACATCGTCTTTTCCGACCGCCCGCTCGGCGACGGGTATAAGTTCGATGATTACTACTCTGCCTACGACGTACCGCACCTGCCGCGCGACCTGCGCGTGAGCGCGCCGCCCGACATTGCTGAGATCAAAGACGGCTGGCGCATCCGGCCGGAACAGGTCGAGGAGAAAAAGCGCCAGATGCGCACGGCCTTCCCCTATCCGGCCAGAAACGGAGACAATGCATGAACGAACTGATTTCAGTCGTCATCCCGACCTACAACCGAAAGGACAAGCTGCCCGCGTGCATCGCGAGCGTGCTGGCGCAGACCTACCCGAACCTTGAGGTCATCGTCGTAGACGACGCCTCGACTGACGGCACGGAGCTCCTGTTCGACTGCAACATCGACCCGCGTGTGCACTACGTGCGCTACGGCGACAACCGCGGCGCGTGCTATGCCCGCAACCTCGGCGCGCAGCAGGCACACGGCAGCATTCTTGCCTTTCAGGACAGCGACGATCTCTGGCACCCGGACAAACTGCAAAAGCAGTACGACCTGCTCACGGCCACTGGGGCCGACCTGTGCTACTGCGGCATGAACCGCGTCGCCGCAAACGGCAGCTCGTTTTACTATCCCGTGCACGCGCCGCACCCCGGCCGCGCGCTGGAGGACTTTCTGGCAGAGAACCGCGCCAGCACCCAGACCATGCTCATGCACCGCGCCGTGTGGGAGGCTGTGCGCTTCGACGAGAGCATCCGCCGCTATCAGGACTGGGACTTTGCCATCCGGGCGGCCGAGCGCTTCCGGCTCGTGTACCTGCCGGAGGCACTGGTGGAGTCTGAGGTCGGCAGCGACAGCATCTCCGCCGTCGTCAAGTCCTACCCCCACCTGCTGCGGCTGTATGAAAAGCACGCGGCGCTCTACCGGCGCTTTCCGCACAGCGACGCCGTAATGAACCGCCGCCTCGGCAAACGCTGCCACCCGATGGATCCGGCGCGCGCCGCCGCGCACTTCCGCAAAAGCTTCCGGCTCAGCCACAATCCCTATGACCTGAGTTATTACCTCGCCGACTGCCTGCGCGCCCGCCGGCAGCAGAAAGGACAGACACCATGACCGCATTCGTCATTTTGCATTACCGCGCCATCGACACGACCCGTAGCTGCGTCAAAAGCATCCGCGCGCTCGCAGGCGACAAGCACATCGTCATCGTGGACAACGCCTCCCCCAACGGCACGGGCAAGGTGCTGGCGGAGGAATTTTCTGCAAGTCCGGACGTGACTGTGCTGCTGCACGGCAAAAACGACGGCTTTGCCCGCGGCAACAACGTCGGCACGCGCTGGGTGTGCACGCATCTGGACGCGGACTTCACCGTCGTGCTCAACAACGACGTCGAGATCCCGCAGCACGACTTTATCCCCCAGATCGCGCGCATTTACGCGCAGCACCCGTTCGACCTGCTGGGTCCTGACATCGTGTCGGTGTTCTCCGGCATCCACCAGAGCCCGAAAACGCTGCACGGCTGCACACTCGAGAGTGTGCGGCACAAGCGCGCCTGCGTTGCGCGCAGCAAGAACCCCATCCTCCTGCTGCTGAGCAGCGGCGAGAAAAACAGCCCCGCCATCTGGCGGCTCGTGCAGATCCGCAACCGCAAAAAGCAACACATCGACACCACGCAGCCCGCGGAGGGCGTCGTGCTGCACGGCTCGTGCGTGATCTTCTCGCGGCGCTATCTTGCCCGCCATCCCGAGCCGTTTTACCCGAAAACGTTCATGTACTACGAGATGGAGATCCTCGACTGGCTCTGCCGTCAGGACGGCAGCGTCGTGCGCTACGACCCATCGATCTCCGTGCTGCACTATCAATATGTGGCCTCGAAGATGGAGTACCGCTCGATCGTGCGGCGCTCGAAGTTTGTGATCGACTGCCTGCTCGACTCGCTCGACGCGGCCGAGGCACTCATCCTCGCGTCGGAGGCGTCAGAGCCGGAAGGGGCACAGCCGGTAAACACCATCGCGCTCGCGGACGCCTGAGCGCGCAGAAAGGCTGTATTTTCCCATGAAAAAGAAAAAAGTCCGTCGCACAAGCCGGGCATTCTATGCAGCGCTCTCTTATATTTCTCCGCGGTGGAATACGGAGCTTTTGTATCTGCGCAAGTTCGGCCGTCTGCCGGATCTGAAGCACCCGCAGACGCTCAACGAAAAGCTGCTCAGGCAAAAGCTTGAGCGCTTCGGCACCGACCCTGTCGTGCGCCGCTGCGCGGACAAATACCGCGTGCGCGACTATGTGGCCGGGTGCGGCTGCGGCGGCACGCTCAACCGCCTGCTCGCCGTGTACGACCGGCCGGAGGACATCGACTGGGCCGCGCTGCCGGAGCGGTTCGCCGTCAAGTGGAACTTCGGCTGCGGCTACAACCTCATCTGCACGGAGAAAAGTGCGCTCGACACGGCCGCTGCCGAAAAGCAGCTGCGCGCCTGGGGGCGCGAACCGTTCTGGGCGTACTACTCCGAGCTCCAGTACCGCCACGTTGAGAAAAAGCTGCTCGTGGAGGAATACATCGGCAGTGCGGACGGCACGCTGCCAGAGGACTATAAATTTTACTGCTTCCACGGCCGGGCAGATTGTGTTATGCTCTGCGTGGGGCGCGACGAGGGCTGGCCGAAGTTTTATTTCTTCGACCGGGACTTTCGGCTCCTGCGCATCAACCGCGACTCGCAGGCCGCGCCCGAGGGCTTCACGCTGCCGAAACCGGCGGGGCTGGACGAGGCCTTCGCCATTGCCGACCGGCTGAGCAAGCCGTTTGACTTTGTGCGCGTGGACCTGTACCTCACGCCGCGCGGCGTGCGCTTCGGCGAGCTGACATTCACCCCGGCGGCCGCGCTGGACAACAAGCGTCTGCCGGAGACCGACCTGCGCTTTGGCCGCATGATGGAGGAAACGCTATGAACATTGCCATTCTCGGCGCTGGCAACAGCGGCTGCGCGCTCGCATCCGATTACGCCGCGCGCGGCCACGAGGTCACGCTCATCAAGACCTCGCACAGTCTGCATGATGACAACTTTGCGCATCTGTGCGCCGCCGGCGGCCGGATGCGCATCCATGATTTCGGCAAAGAGACCAACTGCGTCATCGCGCATCTGTCGCGCGACGTGGCCGACGTCCGGGCCAAGGACGTCGTGCTCCTGTGCACGCAGACAGGGTATCACCCGGACGTACTGCGGCGCGTCGTGCCGTTTCTGACGCCGGGGCAGATCCTGTTGATGGTGCCGGGCTACCTCTCAACCGCCTATGCGCTGGGGCTGCACCCGGCTGACGGCGTGATCCTCGCCGAGGCGGAGAGCAACTTCATCGACGGGCGCATCGGCGCACCCGGGGAGTTTCAGGTGGGCTTCCGCAACGTGCGCAACCCCATCGGCATCTACCCGCACAGCGCGCTCCCGGCAGCCCGGGAGGTGCTCGACCGGCTGGGCACGCCGTTTGTGTATCTCAAGAGCGTGGCCGAGGCCGCGCTGCACAACCCGAATATGATCGTACACACGGTCGGCGCCGTGATGAGCATCCCGCGCATTGAGGCCACGCACGGCGATTACTGCATGTATCACGAAGTGTTCACGCCATCGGTCTGGAACCTGCTCGAGGCGCTCGACGGCGAGAAAATGCGCGTACTCGAACGCCTTGACTGCGCTCCGGAGCCATATGTCGAGGCGTGCAAGTTCCGCAACAGTCTCGACGAGCAGAGTGACGCGAAGGAGGTCTTTTTCGCCTACGCCGCCATGCCGGAGCGGGCAAAGGGGCCGCTGAATGTGCGCTCGCGCTACATCACGGAGGACGTGCCGCAGGGACTCGGCCTGCTGGAGTCGCTGGGCGCGGCGCTGGGCGTGCCGACGCCGGTGTGCTCGTCGCTGATCGAGATCGCCTCGGCGGCGCTCGGGTGTGACCTGCGCGCACAGGGCCGCACGATCGAGCGGCTCGGCCGGGACAACATCCGGACCATTCTGGACGATGCAGAGAGGGGCGCTGAGCCATGTCCCGCTGGAACGCACTGAAAAAAAACTACCGCATGTGCACGCGCCTGCGCGCGCAGCGCGGCGGCAGCCGGACGGGCTATCTGCTCGACGCGCTGTGGTGCAGCGTGCGGCACGGCGCATCGCCGGAAAACTACTTCGTGCTCCGGTTTTTTGACCTGCCGGACTGGCAGCGCGCGGCCTTCCTCACGTCGGGCCGCTCCGGCGCGCTCGACCGGGCGCTCAACCGCAATGCTGCGGCGGCGGAAAAGGAAGCGCTCGCGAACAAGGCGCGCTTTCTCACCGTGTTCGCGCCCGATGTCCGGCGGTCACACGTCTACGCGCCGGAGGCGGACTTTGCCGCTTTCAGCGCCTTTCTAGACGGGAACAACACGTTCTTTCTCAAACCCGTGAGCGGCACGATGGGCCGCGGTATCGAGCGCTGCCGCAGCGCCGCCATCCCTGACCGCGCCGCGTTTTACGATGACTGCCGCGCGCAGCGGCTGCTGCTCGAGGCGCCCATCCGGCAGCACCCCGCGCTCGAGGCGCTCAGCCCCGGGTGCGTCAACAGTGTGCGCGTCAACGCCGCGCGCGACCGTGACGGCCGCGTCCGGCTCATCGGCGCGTGCCTCAAGTGCGGCGGCAAAGGCGCCGCGACCGATAACTTCCACACCGGCGGCATCGCCTACCCGCTGGAGCTCGCATCCGGCCGCGTCTCCGGCCCGGGACGCAGCAACACCGATCTGTGCGATTATACCCGCCACCCGGCATCGGGCGCGTATCTGCCCGGATTCCTGGTCCCGTTCTGGCCGGAACTTACCGCGTGCGTGCACCGGGCCATGGACCGCGTGCCCGGCATGGGCTACGTCGGCTGGGACATCGCCGTCACGCCCGACGGGCCGGAGCTCATTGAGGGCAACTGGCACTGGCCGGGCGGCAACATCATTCAATTCGACGGAGTGGGCAAATATCCGCTGCTCCGGGACTGTGCAGGTGAAACCGATGAAGAACATCCTCACTGAAAATAAACTGGTCAAAAATCTCCGCGCCTACCCCGTGCTGCACAAGCGCTGGCGCGGCTATATCCAGGGCGTCCGCGAACTGCCGGAGGGCTTCACCGCCGAGCAGCTCTTTCACGACTACCTCAAGGTACGGCGCAGCAACCCCGAAAAGCGCGTGTCCATGTCCGAGTACATGATCTTCGGCTTCTACGGCCTGACGACCGCGCAGCAAAAGCAGTATCTGACTGACGTGGAGGCGACCCTGCTCATGCGGCCGTACAACAGCGCCGCCGAGCCGTACCTCAAGAGCAAGGTGACGTTTCTGAAAAACTTCACGCAGTTTGTCAGCCGCGGCTGGCTGTACCTGCCGGAGAGCGATCTTGCGGCGTTTGACGCCTTTGTGCACCGATACCACAGCATCGCACTCAAACCGCAGTATTCCAGCTGGGGCATCGGCTTTCGCAAGCTGACGGAGGCCGAGTGGGACGCAGCATCCGACCGGCAGGCGCTGTTTGATGAGCTGTGCGCGGACAAGTATCTGGCCGAGGAATTCATCCGTTCCGATGCATCGCTCGCGCACTTTCACCCGGAGTCGCTCAACACGCTGCGCGTGATCACGTTCCGCCGCGGCGAGCGCTTTGAGGTCTTTGGTGCGGGCCTGCGCGTGGGCAATAACGGTCTGCACGTCGACAACGCCCACGGCGGCGGCATCTTCTGCGAGATCGACCCGGCCACCGGCGTCATCATGACCGACGGGCTCGACGAGCACGGCAACAGCTACATCCTGCACCCGATGACCGGTGTGCGCTTTCGCGGCACGCCCATCCCGCAGTGGGAGGAGATCTGCGCCTTCTGCCGCAGTGCCGCGCAGACGCTGCCGTGCCTGCGCGTCGTCGGCTGGGACGTGGCCATTCTGCCCGGCGGCAAGCTGGAGCTCATCGAGGGCAATCACAACCCGGGTATGAACATCGTGCAGGCACCGGCCAAGCATGGCGTGCATGACAAGTTCGCGCACTTGCTGCTCGACTTTTACGGCGACCCGGCGCAGTACGCCTACGAGACGGTAAAAAAGCCATGAGCAACTTCACGTTTACGCCCACGGACATTCCCGGCGTGCAGATCGTGGACGTCAAAGCATACGGCGACGCGCGCGGGTACTTCATGGAGACCTACAAGGCCGCCGACTTTGCGGCCGCCGGCATCCAGGACACATTCGTGCAGGACAATCAGTCCGGCTCGTGCCACGGCGTGCTGCGCGGGCTGCACTTTCAAAAGCAGCACCAGCAGGCAAAACTCGTGCGCGCGATCTGCGGCGAGATCTTCGACGTCGCCGTCGACCTGCGCCGCGGCAGCGCGACCTACGGCCGCTGGACCGGCGTGCTGCTCAGCGCGGACAACCGCCGCCAGCTCTATATCCCGCGCGGCTTCGCGCACGGGTTTCAGGTGCTGAGCGAGCAGGCCGTCTTTGCCTACAAGTGCGACGATGTCTACCACCCCGAGGACGAGGGCGGCATCCGCTGGGACGATACGGACATCGGCATCGTCTGGCCGGGGCAGGACGCGCCCATCCTCAGCGAAAAAGATCAACACTGGCCGGCGCTGCGCGCGCTCGGCATTGAGCTGTGACGCGGCGCACGCTGCGGAGGTGAGCCTATGAAAATACTCGTCACGGGCGCCAATGGCCTGCTCGGCAGCGCCGTCACAGAGGAGGTCCTGCGGCGCGGCCATACCTGCATTGCGACCGGGCGCGCGCCGCAGCCCTGCTGTGCGGACGCGACCGTGTATGCGCAGGCCGATCTCTGCGACCCACAGGCCGTGCAGGCGCTCATCACGGACACGCAGCCGGACGCCGTCATCCACTGCGCCGCCTGGACGGACGTGGACGGCGCAGAGCTGCCGGAAAATCGGGAGCAGGTATTCGCCATCAACGCCGGCGGCACGAAAAACGTGGCCGAGGCCTGCCGCGGCACGGACTGCAAGATGATCTACATCACGACGGACTACGTCTTTGACGGGACGGACACTGCCCCCTACCCCGCCGACTGCACGCACTTCGCGCCGCTGAATGTCTACGGGCAGAGCAAGCTCGCCGGTGAGCACGCGGTGGCGGAAACGCTCGAGCGATACTTCATCGTGCGCACATCATGGGTCTACGGCACGGGCGGCAAAAACTTCGTGCACACCATGCTGCAGCTGAGCAGGACGCACGACACGCTGCGCGTCGTCAGCGACCAGATCGGTACGCCGACCTATGCCCCCGATTTTGCGCGGCTGCTCGCCGACATGGCCGGGAGCGACCGTTACGGCCGCTACAACGCGGTCAACAGCGGCGGCTGCGTGAGCTGGTATGACTTTGCCTGTGCCATTTTCCGCGCAGCCGGCATCCCCGTGACCGTGCTGCCGGTCACGACGGAGGAATACGGCCGGAGCCTTGCTGCGCGGCCGCACAGCAGCCGGCTGGACACCGGAAAGCTGGCCGGATCTGGCTTTGCCCCCCTGCCGGACTGGCAGGACGCGCTGGCGCGCTATCTCGCGCTCGAGCAAACACAGACATAAAACTCAAAATCGCATTTGCCCCCGCGCGGCCGTGCCGCGCGGGGGCAAATTCTTTTTTCCGGTTCAGCGCTTGGGCTTGACGAGCGACACGAACGACCGGATGCCCGTGTCCTGCGAGCCGCGCGGATAGACCAGCAGCGTGCGCGCCTTCGCCCGGAAACCGTGCAGCGGGCGAAAAACGACGCCGGAGATCCCCCAATCGGCCATGCTCGCCGGCATGATGCTGAAGGCAATGCCGGTGTTGATGATGAGGGCAATGCTGTAAAAATCGTCGGCGTACATGCGCTTATTGTCCCGCAGGCCCATGTTGGCATACATGCCCGCGATCAGCCCCGCCGAGGGCTGGCTGTCCTGCGCACGGTTGAGCACGATCGGCATACCCTTGAGTTCTCGCGGATGGATCGTCTGTTTTTCCGCCAGCGGGTGCGAAGCGCTGATCATGACCATGCACGGATCCGAGAGCGTGACGCGGCTGTCGAGCCCCTTGCCGAGTTCCACGCCGAAGCCGGAAAGCACAGCCATGTCCAGCTGCCCCTCGGCCAGCGCGCCGAGCAGGCTTTGGTTGCTGCCGAGCTGAAACTCGATCTCCGCTTCCGGGTGCTGGCGGTGATATTTGCGGATCTGCGAAACGATGGTCCACAGCTCGTAGGCCCCGGCGTAGCCGATGCGCAGATCCGTCGCGTTGCCGAGCGCGATTTTCTTGCCCTGCGCCGCGGCGTCGTTGTAGCGGATCATGAGCTGCTTGCACTGCCGGTAGAACACCTCGCCCGCCGGCGTCAGGCTCACGCCGCGCTTGCCGCGCACAAACAGCGCATAGCCGAGCTCCTGCTCGAGCAGCTTGATCTGCTGGCTGACGGCCGTCTGCGAGACGCACTGCTCCTCGGCGGCGCGGGTAAAATTGAGGTGCTCTGCAGCCGATAAGAACACCGGAAGGCGCTGAATGCTCACAGTTTCCACACTCCTTGTCGAATAAGCAACGCTCAGCAGCGAAACATTGCTTTCCTTTATTATATCCATAACTTTTTCTTCTGACAAGGTCATAAAACGATATTGGACTGCACTCTATAAAAATGATATAATTTTAACAAGATGTGTATCCAGCCACACACACGAAAACATACACCCGCTCATGGGTCAAAAATCAAGTTCCGCAAGGAGGACAAATACCATGGAAAAGATGCGTTTTGAAGGCAAAGTCGTCATCGTGACCGGCGCGAGCTCCGGAATCGGCCGCTCCACCGCGCGGCTGTTCGCCATGGAGGGCGCCAAGGTCGTCGCCGCGGCGCGCCGCCTGAAGCGGCTGGAAGACCTGCGCGACAAAGTCGCGGCGGAGAACGCCCCCGGCGTCATCCTGCCGGTCAAGACGGACGTGCGCGATCCGGCGCAGATCGACGCCATGTTCGACACCTGTCTCAAGGAGTTCGGCCACCTGGACATTCTGGTCAACAACGCCGGTATGCTTGACGGTCAGCTCCCCATTCACGAAACCCCGCAGGAAGTCTATGACATGATCTACGAGACCAACCAGCGCGCCGTGTACCTGTGCTGCCAGCACGCCATCAAGATCTTCCTCGAGCAGGGCACCCCGGCCAACATCGTCAACGTGGCCTCGGCCGCCTCTCTGCGCGGCCTGAAGGGCGGCGCGATGTACGTCATGACCAAGCACGCCGTGCTCGGCCTGACGCGCAACATCTCCGCTTCCTTCTTTGAGCGCGGCATCCGCTGCAACTGCATCGAGCCCGCGAACATCCTCACCGAGATCAACAAGGTGCCGCGTGAAAAGGGCATCGGCATCCTCGAGTGGCAGATGCGCGCCGGCAAGGCGGCCCCGCTGCACACCATTACGAAGCCCGGCGAGAAAAAGCCCATGCTCGGCAAGCCGAAAGACTGCGCCAACGCCATCGCTTACCTCGCCGACGATGTCGCCGCGCGCTACATCTCCGGTGCAGAGCTGAAGGTCGACGCCGGCTGGCTCAACATGTAACCACTTCCCCGCAACGCGCTGAGAAAGGAAACTTAACTATGTCGACGCATTACAAGGATTATTACGGCACGCATATGCCGTTCGGTCAGTTCCCGAAGTTCGGCGTCCTGTCGAGCGTGAAGGTGCTCATGACGGGCACGAACATCGCAGGCCCCTTCGCCGCGAGCATCATGGCAGAGATGGGCGCGCAGGTCGTGCAGGTCGAGTCCCCGAATATGCCCTGCCAGACCCGCGGCAACTACGGCTATTCGCAGGATCACCGCAACACGTACTCCATCACGCTCAACACCCGCACCGCCAAGGGCAAAGAGGTGCTCGAAAAGCTGATCGCATGGGCGGACATCTGGATCGAGTCCGGCCGCCCCGGCACCTATGCCAAAAACGGCCTGAGCGACGAGCATATGTGGAAGATCAACCGCAAGCTCGCCATCGTCCACGTCTCCGGCTACGGCCAGACCGGACCGGACAAGAACAAGGCGGCCTACGACGTCTCCGGCCAGGCCATGGGCGGCTACATGTACATGAACGGCACGAGCCCCACGTCTCCCCCGCTGAAGGTCAACCCGTACCTGTCCGACTATGCCACCGCCTACAACGCCTGCATCTGTGCGCTGTCCATCATGACCAACGCCCGCATCACCGGCGAGGGCGACGCGTGCGACGTGTCGCAGTATGAGACGATGTTCCGCCTGCTGGGCAGCTACCCGGCCGAGTGGTTCAACAAGGGCTACCCCGGCCCGGGCGAGCCGGTCAAGTACCGCACCGGCAACGTCAGCGACATCGCAGCCGGCTTCTCGTTCTACGACTGCAAGGACGGCGGCACCATCTTCATCGGCATGGTCGGCGCCGGCAACACGAAAAAGGGCTATCCGCTCGTCGGCCTGCCCACGCCGGGCGACGGCACGGACCCCGACTTCCCCGAGGGCATGACGGGTTCGCTGAAGTCCCTGCCGCGCGGCCAGCGCATCGAGGCGGCCATCACGAAGTTCTGCGCCGAGCGCACGGTCGACGAGGTCGAGGCCATCATGAACAAGGCCGGCATCCCGAACCAGAAGGCCTTCGGACCCGCGGACATCGAAAAGAGCGCGCAGTACGCCGCCCGCAACGACATCGCCACCTGGACCGACAGCGTCTACGGCGAGATGAAGGGCATCGGCATCACGAACAAGTTCAAGAAGAACCCCGCCCAGATCGTCGCCTCCGCGCCGACGTTCGGCGAGCACAGCCGCGAGGTGCTGGAGTTCCTCGGCTACACGGAAGCGCAGATCGACGACATGTACGCCAAGGGCGTGACCGCGACCATGGACCCGCGCGAGACGGCGCTGCAGTGGCACCTCAAGGACTGGCAGTTCTTCTGGAGAGACGATCAGGCCGAAAAGCTGGATCTGTAAGACAGTATCGAAACGAAAACGGAGGCTTCAAATATGGCGAGCTACAATCCCGGAACCTATGAGGGCACCGGCCGCGGCTACGGCGGCAAGCTCATCGTCAACGTGACGGTATCGGAAAATAAGATCGAATCCGTAAAAGTGACGCAACACAAGGAATACCGCGGCATCGCCTGGGGCCTGAACACGACGCCGATGGAGCGTTTCCCCAAGCTGATCGTGGAATACCAGTCGCTGAACATCCCCACGGTCGACGGCGCGGATCTGACGTGCGCCGCCATCCTCGATGCGACGGCGGCAGCGCTCAAAGCCGCCGGTGCGTCCAAGGAGGACATTGCCGCGCTCAAGGCCGCTCCCGCCCCGGAGGCGCCGGAATATCAGGACGAAGTGCGCACAGTCGACGTGGTCGTGTGCGGTGCGGGCGCAGGCGGCCTGGCCGCAGCCATTGAGGCGAAGCTGGCCGGTGCGGACGTCGTCATCATCGAAAAGCAGGGCATCACCGGCGGCGCCACCGCGAGAAGCGGCGGCAAGCTCCTCGGCGCCGGCACGAAGTGGCAGAAAAAGCAGGGCCTGTACGACACGAAGGACATGGTCTATGACTACCTCATGGACGTCGGAAACCGCAACGGCAAGTTCATGGACGCGTCGAAAAATCGCTACCTGGTCGATCACCTCAACCAGACGCTCGACTGGCTCACCTCCATCGAGGCGACCGTGAAGGGCGACCCCGCGGAAGTCCTCGCGCAGCCGTGGGAGCCGCTGTCCAAGCCTGTGGAAAAAGACGGCGTGCTCAAAACGCACTTTGACGTGCTCGACGTCGAGCCCATCCACGTCAGCCTGCAGCCGTGGCGCGTGCACAACTCCCCCGGCGGCGGCGGACAGACCAACGGCGAGGGCGGCGAGATCTCCACGCCCCTGACGCTGTACTATGAAAACGACCTCGGCGGCGAGATCATCTACGACACCGCCATGAACGAGATCCTCACGGACGAGGCGGGCGTCGTCACCGGTGTGACGTGCACGCGCAAGGGCGGCGCCAAGCTCACGCTCTACGCGAGAAAGGGCGTCATCCTCGCGACCGGCGGCTATGCCCGCAACAAGGAAATGATCGCGCGCTACCCCGTCGCGCACTACTTCAGCAACGTACCGCACGGCAACGTCGGCGACGGTCTGACGGCCGCCGAGAAGATCGGCGCGCTCAACTACGAGCACCCGGCCGTGCAGGTCGTGTACACGAGCCTGACCTGCGGCATCGGCATCAACGACGAGTCCGGCCTCATCGTCAATGACCGCGGTGAGCGCGTCGTCAATGAATGGAGCTATCAGTACACGGTCAGCGACGCCATCGCCCGCTCCGGCAGCAACTGCGGCTGGTACATCACCAGCGGCAAGGAGCCCTACGGCGGCGTGCAGTACGGCTACAAGGCCGCGGTCGCCGGCAAGTCCAAGGATCCCTGCGCCTCCTCCATCGAGGGGCTGGCCAAGAAGATGGGCTGCGACCCGGCGACGCTGCAGGCGACCTATGACCGCTACTGCGAGCTGGTCGAAAAGGGCGTGGACGAGGACTTCGGCAAGCCGGCCGAGTTCCTGCACCCGATCAAGGGGCCCAAGTTCGTCGCGCTGCGCATGCACCCGTGCGTGACCGTCACGTTCGGCGGTCTGGAGACCGACGTCTCCGCGCGCGTCATGAAGCCTGACGGCTCCGTGATCCCGCACCTGTACGCCGCGGGCGAAGTTGCCGGCACCGGTATGTACGGCACGCAGTACCCGACCTGCGGCACGTCGATTGGCAGCGCCCTGTTCTATGGACGCATCGCCGGCCGCGCCGTCACCGATCAGGCATTGCTGTAATCCTCCCTTACAGCATCCCGGATAAGAAAGTGCCCCAGAGCAACGCTCTGAGGCACTTTTTCTTTTTCAGGCAAAAACCGGCTGCTTCCCGCCCAGCTTTACAGATTCACCGCAATCAGCGACACGCCCGACAGCACCAGCAGCACGGACGTGATCCTGCGCACCCATTTTTCGTCCAGAACGCGGCTGCACTTCATGCCCGCAAACAGCCCCAGCGCCGCAAACGGGAAAAGCATCGCAGTGCCCTTGACCGTGTCGAGCGTGAGCAGGCCCAGCGCCGAATAAAGGACGATGCGAAATGTGCCGTCCACGATAAACACGGCGCTGATGTTACCCTTGAACGCATCCATGTCGTCCGTCACGCGGCTGACATAAGCCGCCAGCAGTGCCCCCACGCCAAACAAACCGCAGAGCACGCCCGCCGCAACGCCGATGACCGCAAGCATCCATCTGGATGAGCAGGCGCGCCTTTGGCTGAATTCGCGCGTGAGCATCTCCGTGCCCAGTCCAATCACCACAGCGCCGAAAACCAGTTTGATTGCGCGGGCATCCACATGCTTGAGCAGCAGTGCCCCCGGAAGGCTGCCCGCCAGCACGAGCGCCGCCAGCGGGAGCCAGACCTTTGCGTCCAGCCGCCGCCGGTTTTTCCAGGTGAGGATCAGATTGGCGGGATAGCCCAGCAGCAGGTCGATAGGCGAGATGTTGGCGTTGGCTGCGCCGAAGCTCAGGATCGACGTGAGCACGAGCGTATTGGCAAAGCCGCACAGGCCCTTGATAAAATATGCAGCTACCGCCGCGATCACCCACAAATACATCTGCTGCCCCGTTTCTGCACCCCTGCGCTAATTACTGTGCTCAGCATAGCACGAAGTTCCCAAGCATGCTTCGCAAAAAAGGGAAATCCCTTTCATCACAGCAAAAAGGAAGCATCCAGTCTGGATGCTTCCTTTTTGTGGTACGCCCGAGCGGATTCGAACCGCTGGCCTACAGAGTCGGAGTTATGTGGCCGTAAAGAGTTTTAATGAGATTTTACTCTATTTCGGATACAGTACACAAAATATACGGAATTATTACATCCGGATGGACGTATTGAGAGGCAATGCGTCCATCCGAATCGGACATGTTTGATCGCGGTAGTAGTCAAATAGTGGTCAAGTCACACGGATACCACCCAACTTGACAGTGTTAATTGCTGCTGCGTTTATTAGTTAGGGTTATTCGAAGCTATCTATCATGTCTGAAAGCGGCTTCATCTTTTTGAAATCGCACTTGAATAGTGAATCCCATAAATCAAGACATATTTTCTTAATTTGCGGATCACTTTTCCCTCTGTCATACAAACGGGCAACACACTTTACCAAGTTTTCGGTTACAAAAAAGCCGTTATGTCCAGATAATGCCTGTGGCAAATTCTTGCCGATTGCCTCTATAATCGGTGCATATGCGCAGATGTCTTCGTCGCTTTCATATAGATACTCCAAAAAAGGATGCAGAAGATGCGAACTCTGCCTCGAGCTCATAAGATGGGTCAAGAAGTCTATATCTCGTTGAACCCGAACGCAATTGTCAAAAAACAACTGGCCGAAATCTGGAATATCCTCCTCGCACTCAATTATGTGAAGCAGGATTTCTTTGCTTCTTTCATGAAATTCCTCTGATTCAAAAGAATGGACAGCTTGAGCACATATTTTCCTCATCTGGCTCTTGGAAAATCGGTTCGATTTCAATTCATTCATTGCAATCTCATCGTTATAATAGACAGATGCTGCACATAACATACTGGCTGCACGCTCAGATAAATCGTTTATTTCTGACATAGAAGCTTCTATGATTTTACCTCTAACATAATCTTTATGATTGCAATACTCGCTAGACAAAACTCTTCAGCATCCGGGTGCTCCCAATATGCGCAAGTCTGCATTTAATAATAGCTTAATCAGCTCATAGGAAAATTCATTGTCAACGTCATAGTATATCCTCAAACACTGAACGACAGCAAAACGAACTATAGCATCCCTATCCATGCAAATCCGCGATATTGCCTTCCTAAAGCGATTGCTCAATTCAGGATGTTCTCTAAGTATTGCAGCAACCGCACTTATGGTACACCCCCGTACGCAGTTTAATGCATTCTCCAACAGCGATTGAATCGTTTTGTGGCTAGAATCTTCGCAATTAGTAACAGGATATTGAGGTTCATCTGAATCAGAGTGATTCGTAATTACATTCTCAATGATATCAAGTACATCTTCTGGCCAATCGAAAGCTGCATATGCTTCAATCACTCTGGCAAGTGCAATTAAAATATTTGAATTAGTTGTGTGTATGTAACGTCGGACAACATTGCATACGGTCTGGAATGGAATGCGTTTTGCTGAACTGCCATCGTCTAACGCATATAGCACATTAGCGACATATCCGCTGTAGCAATTTGGAGGGAACATAAGACAAAGGTTAGCAAACCGTTCAGGCTCTTTTTTCGCTCGCTCTCCAAGAAAAACAGCAAATGCTTCAGGAGAAGCCTCAATATAATACGAACCTTTATTATCGCCTAATTTGGTATTATTCATTTTCGCATTCGGTGTGCTGATGATTTGAAGCCAAGTCTTATCGCGCAAGCTTTCAGGATGTTCATATATTGGCGATACAATGCTTTTCGTTGGTCCAACTAGAATTCCAGAACAGAAGTGTGGAATATGAATCCATGAATTTCTATTTACAACGTCTAACAAACTTTTGACATACGGCGACAATCTGGAATTATCCATGCATGGCAGCAATTCTTTTTGAAGATGTCCCCAATAGGCATAATAAACTGGCTCATACTTATGCGTTTTATTAACAGACAATCTGCTTTTATATGTCTGAACCATTTGGGCCGTAGATTCTTTCCACCATAACACTTTCTGCTCTAATTTGCTAAACTGAAGCATATCGCAATGTGTGGAAAATTTCTGAATGATTTTTTTGGTATAGCACAAGTAGTCTGATTCATTTTCAGTGAACACTAAAATTCTGTTGTCGAAATCGTCTAATAACCAGCTTATAACAAAGTTGCCGCAATTATCAGGCAAACTATTTAATCCATGCATAATCAACTCTTGCCCAACGACTGATGTTGGATACTGTATTCTTTTAATCCAATCAATCATTATTTCAGGCTCAAAAGAATCCACGGTTCAAAAATATCTCACAGTGGTGTCTGCGGTGCTAAGCGATGCCAAGCGAAACGAGATCATTCAAAAGAATCCTGCTCGTATGATCGATCTGCCGCAGTGCGAGCAGAGTAAACAGTTTGTGCCGACCGATGAAGAAGCACAGCTCCTGCTGACGGAGTTCTGTAATCTGCCGCTCACATACGAGACGTACTATGTGCTCGCAATGTTCACCGGCTGCCGCCGCGGGGAGCTGTGCGCATTGAAGTGGTCCGATGTGACTATCTATGACAACTACGACTGGGCTACCATAAATATCTCCCGGTCTCGCAGCTCCGTTCCCGGTAATGGCATCGTCGAAGGAAGCACTAAGAGCGGCCGGTCAAGAACCGTCGCCGTGGACAGTGATATCGCAGGACTCATTGCCTGTCTATATACAGAGAAGGAACGCGAAGCAAATGAGCGTGGAGAAGAACTCAGCGAGTACATATTCACGAACGAGCACGGCAAACTCATTCATCCCGACACATTCTCAAAGACGCTCCGCAAAATATATGACAGCATCGGTCTGCCGCACGAATTTCATCTTCACACACTGCGGCATTATTATGTGACAACTCTCCTGCACAGCGGAGTTGATAAGCAGACCGTCGCTGACCTTGTCGGTCACTGCGACACGTCTTTCCTCGAGCGCACGTACTGTCACCCGCGGCTCGATAAGAAGCGCAGCGCAGCCGAAGCATTTGCCGCCGTGCAGTTTGGCGAGTCTATAAGATCAAGACCGTAACTCTTGTTGGTTTAGTAGAATTTCTCCTGCGTGCGAAAATAGTAATAGCTTTCCGTACCTGTTTGCAGTATGTTGTGTCTGCAAAACAGACCTCTACTCTGCTGAGGTCAATAGAAAGGAATGACGGAGATGGCAAGCATAAGAAAACGTGGGAACAGCTACCTGATTGTAGTCTCAATGGGCTATGACTGTGCGGGGAACAGACTCAAATCCATGCAGCAGACGGTGCATCCGCCTGCCGGCATGACGCCGAAGCAGACAGAGAAGTGGCTCAACGAACAGGCTGTGCTCTTTGAGCTCAGCTGCAAGCAGCAGCCGCAGCAAACGGCATCCAACATGACTCTCGCTGAATACTCAAAGTACTGGTTCGAGAACATCGCGCCAAACAAGCTCGCAAGCTCCACGGTAGCGCGTGAGAAAAGTGACATCGATCGCTTCCTTCCGCACATAGGTCACTACAAGCTCACGGAGCTGCGGCCGGAGCACTTCCGAAAGCTCTACGTCGCCCTGCGCAAAGAAAAGAATATGATAAACGGCAAACCGCTCTCCGAGCTGACCGTTGAGGGAGTCCACGCAAGCCTATGCGGGATACTCAGCGATGCAGTGGAGAGCGGTTTGTTGGATCATAACCCCGCATGGCGCACCTACAAGTATTCGAATATTGATAAAAAGCAGCAGGTCGTTGCCGACGAAGAGATACTGCAAAAGCTCATCTGTGCGCTGGAGAAAGAAAGCATCAAGTACGAGACTTACTTCAAGCTCATCATCGCAACAGGGATACGGCGCGGCGAGTGTTGCGGCATAAAGTGGAGCGACATTGACTACGCCGGGCGCAGCATACATATCTGCCGAAACGTGGTTAAGGTCAGCAGCGAGGATCTCTGCATCAAAGAGCCGAAAACAAAGGCAGGCAACCGATATGTGTACTTCTCACCTGAGATGGGGACGCTGCTGAAAGAGTACCGCCGCTACTGCGAGAGCGAGGCTCTTCACTATGAGGGACGGACTATAACCGACAACGACTTTCTGTTCCGAAAGCATGAGCTTGATGAGCCGATGACGCCGACGACATTCACATGGCGCTTCAAACTGATCCTCAAGAAAAACAATCTGCCATACAACCTGAACGTGCATTCACTCCGTCATACAAACGCGAGCTTACTGATTGCAAACGGCACAGACGTTGCGACGGTATCAAGTCTCCTCGGTCACGCGCAGGTCTCGACAACGCTGGACATCTATACTCACGCATTCGATAAGAATAAAAAAGCCGCCAGCGATAAGCTGCATAATGCACTGGAGATATAAGGATAACACCCGCACTCGGATGAGCCGGGTGGTATAACATGATTAGCTAATTCTGACTCTGTGTCCATAGTTGGGGTAACGCCTTCCAATCAAAGTGCCATTTTGTAGATGTTGCATATATCCTCGACAGTGAGGGGAGCAAAGGCGGAGGTCTCATATGCCGGCCGCCATGCTTTTTCCGCCATCTTTTCGAAGTTCTCATCGCCGATGTTCAGCTCTGAGAGGTGCATCGGCAGACCCATTGAGACGAACAGCGCCTCGGTCCTATCGACAGCCTGCTTGGCCGCTTCCATTTCGGGAAGAGACGCATCCACGCCGAACACGTTTATGCCGTACTGGGCGAACTGGTGCGCGGTCTTCTCATTCAGGACATAGCGCATCCAATGCGGGGTAAGGAGCGCGATACCGACACCGTGAGTGATGTTATAGAAAGCGGAGAGCTCATGCTCGATGCGGTGAACGCTCCATGCGACGGGCTTGCCCATGCCGACAAAGCCGTTGATTGCCCAGGAGGACGCCCACATCAGGTTTGCTCTTGCAGCATAGTCGTCGGGTTTCTCAAGTGCGCGCGGGCCGCACTCGACACAGGTCTTGAGAATGGCTTCGGCAACCCGGTTGGAGATATAAGCATCCTCAGTGGGAGCGAAGTAATTCTCCATGGTGTGGGACATTATATCGGCAACGCCGGCTGCGGTCTGCTTTGCGGGGAGAGAGAAGGTGTAGGTCGGGTCGCAGATGGCGCAGGTGGGGATGACGCAGTACGCGTCGAAGTCCAGCTTTTCATTCGTATCGGGGTTGGAGATAACGGCGGTGCCGTCCATCTCGGAGCCTGTTGCCGCGATGGTGACAACGGCATAGATCGGCAGTGCCTTGATGGGCTCAGCCTTATGGGTCAGGAAGTCCCATGCGTCTCCGTCATAGAGCGCGCCCGCAGCAATGGTCTTGGAGCAGTCGATAATGCTGCCGCCGCCGAGAGCCAGGATACCGTCAACGCCGTTTTCCTTGCAGACCCGGACGCCCTCGCGCACGGTGCCTATTTTGGGGTTGGGCTCAACGCCGCTGAAGTCAATATGCGCAATGCCGCAGCTGTCGAGCTGGGCGATTGCATCGTCATAAACGCCGTTGCGCTTGACCGATCCGCCGCCGAATACTACGAGGACCTTTGTGCACTTCTTCGCAACCTCGGCGCCGAGCTTTTCTATCTGGCGCTTGCCGAAATGGATGGTTGTCGGGATAGAGTAGGTAAAGTTTTCCATAAGTTTTTCCTTTCAGATTATGTAATATGTGTGATAACGATCAATACGAAACGGTTCATTTGGCTTTTCCGAAAGCGGCAGAGACTTTCTTGAGAACGCCGGAGAACCATGCGTCTTCTCTCCTGCGTGCCTCAAGGCGCTTTGAGAAGGTTCTGTACAGTGCCAGCGTGAGCACGAACAGACTGACTACGGCAAGTGCCGGAGCATAAACCAGCTTGGTTATAAGATTGAACAGCAGCACCATAAACAGCAGCGCCATATTGATAGTGTCGATGCCGTTGCGCCCTTCCATTACTTTTGTCCAGAAAGTCATTTGATCCACCTCGTTTTTTATTTTTAATTTTTCTTCCTGCTCCGAAAATTTATCATAAGGATACCCGCACATATCAGTACGAGCGCCATTATGCTCTGTATTCTTAATATCTGCCCTGTCTCACCGAGTATCAGGGCTGAAAAGATCACGCCGAATACGGGGTTTGCAAAGAAATAAATGTTGACGGAAGACACCGGATTGTGCTTCAGAAGTGCGTTCCACAGCGCTCCTGTGACTGAAGATATCAGTGCGAGCGCGATCAGTGTAAGAATGGCTCCCGGTGCCGAAGGCCGGAGTGAGCCGCCCATAAGCGCGCCGACGGCGGTAAGCGCCGCGCCGCCCAGCAGGAGCTGCCAGCCGGAAAGGAAAACAGGATCGTCATCCTGTGAAAATTTCTTGATCAGTGAATGGGAAAGGCCGGTAAAAGCGGCGCACAGCAGCACGAGCACATCGCCGAGCAGCGCGCTCTTTTCGGGGCTGCCGCCGATATTCATGACGACTATTCCGAAGAAGCCGAGAACACAGCCGAAAATCTTATTCACGCTGAGCTTTTCCTGATGAAATACAAAGCCAGATATCAGGATCGAAAAGAACACAAGCGTGCTGTCAAAGATAGAAGCGTGGACGGCGCTTGTCCTCGCCATACCGAGATACAGCAGCACATACTGCCCGACGGTCTGGAACAGCGCCAGCATACACGCGTTGACGACATTGCTTTTCCGGAGGAGCATCAGCTTTCTCTTCACGGCGGAAAGCACGGCAAGCGTCATAATGCCGCTGAGAATGAAGCGCGTCCCGGCAAACATCAGAATACTGCCGGTGTCCGAGGATGCGATGGAGAATTGGCTGTAGCCGAGCTTTATGAGGACAAAGTCCATTCCCCACATCATACATACGAATATTGCAAGAGCTCCGCATACCCAAGGGATAGAGAACCTGCTTCTGGTCATGTCCGGCATTGCGGTCAGTTCCCCCGTTTCAGCAATTCTTCCGCCTCATCCAAGGAGGCATAGCCATACTGGCGCGCGGTGTTATCATATATCATGGCGACCATGTTCTGCCCTTCGGCTCTCCTGCCCTCTGCCATATTGAGAAAGCTCTTCAGCGTTTCTTCGGAATAGGACATCAGCTCTCCACGCATGTACACCTCAACGGTTGTCATGTCGAAACTCTCGTCTTCGTCGGCCGGACGGCCGCGCATCGCAAAATTCGGCCAGCGGCTGCGCGCCTCGCGGTACCATGCCATATATATCTGCATGATGCTGTCAATAAGAGCTTCCTTTTCTGCTGTGACGACAGGCAGATACGGGGCAAGCTCGCTTTCATAATATTCAGGTGCAGTATAGCGCATCATGTAGGCATATTTGCGCTCCACAAGATTATGTCCGCAGAGGGCGGCGGCCTGATGATCCGACCAATAATTCAGAAGCACATCCTCGTCCCAGGTCTCAAACTGACTCAAGCGCATGGCGCAGAAGGTCGTGTAATCATCCTGACATGAAGCGCGCCGGTCTATGTTCTCGACAAGGTCGAGCATGCGCCACTCACTTGCGATTATATCCTCGATAAGCTTATCCTTTGTCAAAACAACAGCCCTCTTTTCATTCGCCGTACATCACCGGGAGCCTGCGGATATTCTCGTCGTTTATGGAACCCATCATCCTACCGGCATGGTACTGCATGAATGTATCGCCATTATCGGACCAGCCGCGCCGTATTAGCTCACTGCCGACCATCCCGCACACTTCCTCGATCAGCTCCAACTTCTGTCGGTGGAGCGGCAGATCGGGCATTGAGGTGAGCGCACGGAGCTTGCCCGCGCAGCCGGGCAGGCAGGTGAAGTCCGCAGTACCGCGGAAAGCCCATTTGTAAAACGGCATATACCTGCCGTTGAGAAGATACAGCGCAGCGAGCGCATGCTGGATAAACTCAGCACCCGCAAGATATGCCGCGCCGAAATCGCCGCGCTTGACGCATCTTCCGTAGTTATACTGCCCGGACTGCGCCATGCCCGCGCAGTTTGCCGCGAGCTTCTTTTTAAGAACGTCTTCTGGGTAGAAGCCGAGGAGAACGTTTCTCACGGCGGAAAAGCTGCCGAGCGGGTCGCTGAAGACCTCGCCGCTGCAAGTCTGAGAAAGATACCTCTCCGGTATACGCAGCCAGTCCATGAAGTTGGCTGGAGGATCCGGCCGGCCGATAAGGCTTTCATAGAAGCCTTCTATCGTGAGCACGCCGACACGGCTGCCGCGTTCACTGCATATTGCCGAGGTCTCACATTCCGGTATGTCCTGCGGCAGGCGGCCGTATGCCTCGGCCAGCCTTGCGCCGAGGTCTCCGGCTTCGCTCCGCGGTATCCAGAGGCACACGCCGGGGCCGAAATCGTGATCCCGCGAAAGCTCGTCGTCAAAGCCCAGACATTCCGAGCCCTGCCCGGCAAGTCCCACGGCGATGAGATGACGCTCGGATGCAAAATCACGTTCAAGCATCGGCTGTACATATCGCGCATAGAAGATCCTGGATATTTCCATTCCGGTCATGGTTCGAGTCCTCTATATTTTGAATTCTTTTTCCAGCTCTTTGAGACAATATTCCCGCATACGCGTCATATCGGAAATAGCGGGGCTGCTCACAGCGTTCTGGCTGAGCAGTCCGATCCCGCTGCCGCAGGCTGCAGCGGCCGCGCCGAAATCCTTTTCGGCGATGAGCAGTTCCGCAAATGTCTGCTCCATCACGGCGCGGTGCAGCGGGCTTGATGCGGGGTCCGAAGCAAAGGCTGCCTTAGCAAGAATAAGCGCGCCTTCGGCATCCTCGAGCCGGTCTGATTTTAAAAGGCTCTGTGCCTTTATCGTATAGCTTACTCCGCGCTCGTCCCCGCTTTCTGCCGGGAGAAGCCCGAGAGCCTTTTCAATATGCCGCATTACCGCGTCCGTATCGCCGAGACGCAGGTATAGCGACGCGATGTTATTGTGCAGCGCGGCGGCCGTGTAGCTCTGGCCGTCACCGCAGCTTTCGAGCATAGCGGCTGCGGAGTCAAAGACCGTAACGGCGTCCTCGAGCCGGCCGGCATGAGTGAGCAGGGTCGCAAGATTCAGCAGCGTAGTCGCATGGGCGGAGCTTCCGTTCATGCCTATTTCGTCAATGCACTCCAGAGCGCGGCGGAGCACGGCCTCGCCCTTGTCATATTCGCTGCGGACGCGATAGAATCCGCCCATTTCGCTGCACACGGATATTACAGCCGAAAGATTGTTCTCGCGCTCTGCACATTCAAGACCGCTGCGGAGAAACGCTTCTATCCTGTCAGTCTGTTCGCCGCCTGAGAACATTGCGTCAAGCTCTGAAAAAAACTGCCCTATATCCATGAAGCCTTCCTCCTGTAATCAATCGACAAGGGCAGTACAAATCGTTTGCACTGCCCTTATATCGGGCTGCGGCCTTTATTTTCTCTTGCTGTTGAGAAGCTTGCAGATGCGGCGCAGACCCTCTTCGAGAGTGGCGCGCGGCATCGCAACGTTGAGACGGATATAGCCGTCGGAATTTGCGACGAACATATTGCCGCCCTCAAGCAGAACGCCCGCTTCGTTGGCAAACATCATCGGGAGGTTCACGTCCTTGTCAACGTAAGACGATACGTTCACCCAGCCGAGGTAGGTCGCCTCGGGGATACGGAACACCGCGTCGGGGAGGTTTGCCCTGAGGTAGTCGCGAACGAACTCGAAGTTTGTGTCAAGGTACTTTCTAAGTTCGACGAGCCAATCGTAGCCGGACTCGTATGCACTCTGGCAGGCCGCGAGGGACAGCGGGTTCTCATCGAAGTTGTGATAGGTGCTCCAAAGCTTCTTGACAGCCTCGTTCGGGATGACGATGTTGGAGATCTGCATGCCTGCCATGTTGAAGGTCTTGCTCGGCGCCATGCAGGTGATGATCTGATCCGAATTGGGGAAGAGCTTGGCCATGGGCGTGTGCGTCTGGCCGCTGCGAATAAGATCGCAGTGTATCTCATCGGATATTATGAACACACTGTGCTTGAAGCATATCTCGGCCACTCTGCGCAGCTCGTCCTCGGTCCAGATACGTCCGGAGGGGTTATGCGGGTTGCAGAAAATGCAGAGCGTGACCTTGGGATCGGTGGCCTTGCGCTCGAAATCCTCGAAGTCTATCTCATAGTAGCCGTCGCTCTTGGTGTTGACAAGGTCGCTGGTGACGTAGCCGATGTTATTATGCTCGGCGGCATGCATGAAATAAGCGTAGGACGGGGTGAGCATGAGCACCTTTTCGTCGCTCTTGCAGAGGTACCCAGTCAGCTCATAGAGCGCGGGGATAACGCCGTGGGAGGTGAAAAGATCCTCTCTCTTGGGCGTCCAGCCATAGAGCTTGTCCGTCCAGTTCAGGAAAGCCTGAAAATACTCGGGGTCAAAAACTCTGGTATATCCGAAGATGCGGCGGTCAAGGCGGGCGCGCATGGCGTCGATAATGACCTCGGGAGTGGCAAACTCCATATCGGCTATCCACATGCGGATGAACTCGTCATCGGCATAGGGGAACTTCATGGTCTCATCCGCATGGAAAATGTACTGACGGAAGCCGTCGGTATTCATACAGTTGGTATGTCTGCGGTCGATTATTTCATCAAAATTGTATTTCATAGCAATACTTTCCCTGTGTAAAACAGATCAGTCGACGTAGGCAATTGCCTCGATCTCAACAAGCGCATCCTTGGGAAGTCTCGCGACCTCGATGGCGCTGCGGGAGGGATAGCTGCCCTCAGAGAAGAAGGTGGCGTATACGCCGTTCATTGCAGCAAAGTCATTTATATCCTTGAGGAAGACAGTGGTCTTGAGGACCTTGTCCATAGAGCTGCCGGCGTTCTCAAGAATGGTCTTCACGTTTTCGAGAGAAGCCTTGGTCTGTGCCTCGATGCCCTCGGGGAAGGCGCCGGTCGCCATGTCGATGGGGAGCTGACCAGAGGTGATGACGAGGTTTCCGAACTTGTTTGCCTGAGAATAGGGGCCTATTGCTGCGGGGGCTTTTTCAGTGGCGATTATAGTACGCATGGTATTTTTCCTTTCAGTGCTACATGATCAAATGTTATATAATGGCGGCAAAAACCGCCATTGAAGCACGTGCATAGCTGCGATTGGGCAGCGTTCAGTGGGTAGACAGATAGTCGCGGATATTCTCGAGCACCTTTATGCGCAGGAGAACGCCCGACTGCATCGACTGCCCGGCCACCATATCAGGGCAGATAACGTTCGGCATATTGAAAATGTCGCCGTCAGTGCCGCCTATGGAGACGGAATTGTCGACTATATAGTAATTGCCCGGCTCTTCCAGCCACTCTCTGAGTACGTCCAGAGGATACGGAGCGGTAAATGTCGTGTTTATGAGCACCTTGCCGTTGCCGAAACGCTTGAAATCCTCGCAATCCATAAGAGGCGTGTTCTTGTGCAGATGCGTGGTGAGCACGTCAACGGTCTGGAGCAGTTCGTCAAAGGGGAGATACTTGATGCCCTTGCTTTCCATCTCGGGCTTGCGTGTGCGGCTGTAATAATAGACATCCATCTTGAAAGCGAGCAACAGCTCCGCAACGACAGAACCCACATCGCCGAGGCCGACGACGCCGACCTTCGTCCCAGCCAGCTCCATCTCCTCACCCTTGTAGAAGATACCGCCGAAGCCGTGGAAAAGGCGGACTATTTCGCAGCTGACGAATTCTGCGACGCCGCGGTCGCCGTACCGCCGGATGCCGGTGACAACTATGCCGCGGCTGTTGGCAAACGGGATATCGACGTTTGCGCTTTCCGGGGTGTACAGGCTGCAGCACATGCCTATGTAGCGGAGATCAGGGCAGCTTTCAATGACGTTTTTTCCGATGTAGCTGGTGTAGAAGACGAGCAGCGCATCAGCATCGCCTATGCGTCTTATCTTTTCCTCGTCTGCCTCGGGGATGTCGCGGTAGATAACAACATCCTCGGCGTAATCATAGAGCTTCTGTTCCGCTTCTTCATCGAAGCGCACCGGCTCTAAAACAACGAGCTTCTTAAACTTTTCCAAAGCGGTCAACTCTCCTGTAAATTGTTTTTGTATTCCCAGTCTGAAAGTCTCCGGGACAAGAGACAGTATACTCTTATCCCGGAGAACGCCGGTTGGATTGCCCAGTATTGTTTTCCGTAAAGGACGGCTGAGACTTAAGCCTCGATGCCTTCCAGCTTGTCCTTCTTCTTCTGGCGGAAGTAGCAGAAGGCGATGATGAAGAACACGATTGCTCCGCCGTAGCCGCAGTAGGTCATGATGAAGCCGAGCAGGGTCTGGTAGGGGATGAAGAGGCAAACGACGTAAGCCAGAACAGTCATACCGACGCACAGGAGCTTATACTTCTTGGAGGAGTCCTCCTTGGTGAAGAAGCTGATGGAATTCCAGAGCAGCGGGCAGCAGGTGGAGTAGATAGCAAGGAGAATGATGATAGCGAAGAGGGTGCCGACGGAGCCGAGGATGTGGTTTGCGAGAACGAGGTTGGGAATGGGAGCCACAGCGGACTCTGCGACGTTGCCGAGGTGGTTGAAGCCCATCAGGACGGAAATGTAGGAGTCAAGGATGGCGCAGATGAGGAGAACGAGCTTGAAGCGTCCAAACTTGTACTCGCGGTTCTCGTAGCCGAGGGTCGCGACGAAGTTGGAGCAGAGAAGCAGGGAGCAGCCGCCGAAGGAAAGGCCGGCGGTGATCCAGTGGTTGGTGCCGCGGGAGATGGTGACAGCGCCGCTGTCAAGCAGAGCCTGGCCTTCCGGGATCTGGGGGAAGTAGGTGAAGGCAGAGATGATGCCGACGACCAGAGTGAAGAGCGTGATGACGGGGCCGATACAGCCGATAACGTCAACGATCTTAGTAAGGCCAAGGATGGTGACAAGCAGAACAAGCGCCATAAAGATTGCAAGGCCGATGGGCATCGGCAGACCCCACTGCTGGTTCATGGTGGTGGCAGCGCCGGAAGACATGAAGAAGTAGCAGCAGAAGGTAAAGAGCCATGCCATGGTCTCACAGGCTTTGCCGACGAGGGGACCTGCGTAGAAGGACGCGACCTCATTGAGGTTGCGCAGATTGCGGGTGCGTCCTGCGTATGCGTATGCAACGTAGGCGATGTATATCATGACGAAGTTAAAGGTACCGACGAGGAAGCCGCCGACAACTCCGTAGCCGGTGAAGTACTGAACAGTTTCCTGACCGGATGCGAAACCGGAGCCGATGAGGAATGCCATGAGGGCGCCGATAAGTATAAATACGCGACCCCAGCTGAGTTCTTTCTTTTCCATTGAGAATTTCCTCCAAAATCTGTCTCTTTTTTCGTATTTTTTTGTTATGGAATCGAAACGGTATTATCCAAAAGGACGGATCCGTCCGGACTGGGCACCGGGCAGTGCCGTCCATAAGATACTTTTTTGAGTTTTGCTTCAGGGCTGCGCTCGGGTCAGTTGGCTGACCCGAGCCGTATTCCCCTATCAGCCGCAGCAGCTGGTGTGCTCGGTACGGCCGATGATGTTCTCCTGAACGCGCGGGTCAAGCTCTACGAAGAATGCGGAGTAGCCTGCGACGCGGACCATCAGGTTCTTGTAATTCTCAGGATTCTTCTGTGCGTCACGGAGGGTCTTTGCGTCAACAACGTTGATCTGGACGTGCTGGCCGCCGGCTTCCATGTAGCCGCGCACGAAAGTCTCGAGCATGTCAAGTCCCTTCTCGCCCTTTGCGACTGCGGGATCGAACTTGTGGTTGACAAGAACGCCCTTGGGAACCATGAGGGTATCCATCTTGCCGATGGAGTTGCCGACTGCGGTCGGGCCGTTGCGGTCCATGCCGTTGGAGGGAGAGGCGTTGTTTGCGAGAGGCTCGCCTGCCATGCGTCCGTCGGGAGTTGCGCCGACAACGCGGCCCTGCCAGATGTTGTAGGTCTGGTTGAGGAGGATGAGCTCGTACTGGCCGAAGCGGCTGTCCTTGTGAGCCTGGTTCTCCTTGGCACAGAAAGTGACGACCTGGCGGCAGTAATCATCGACGAGGTCGCTGTCGTTGCCAAAGTGGACGTACTTGTTGAGCAGCATCTGATGCCACTCTTCCTTGCCTGCGTAGTTGCTGTCGAGCATGTCGCGCATCTCTGCGAGGGTCATCAGCTTCTGCTGGAAGCAGACCTGATCGATCGCCGCCAGAGAGTCGGCTGCGTTTGCAACGCCGCTGATGAAGGTACCGGTGGTGCTGTACTTTGCGCCGTCCTTCTGGAGGATACGGCCCTTTTCGATGCAGTCGTCAACAGTAGTGGAAGCAAAGACGGTGGGAGCGATGAGGGAGTGCAGAGAGGAGCAGATGCCGTATGCCTGGAGATGGTAATCTATGGCAAAAGCGAGCTGCTTCTTGTACGCTTCCATGAACTGCTCCATGGAGGTCATGTCTTCCATCTTGCCGGTGTGCGGTCCGAACTGGTAGTTGCCGTTGGGATCGACGCCGTCGTGCATGGTGACTTCGAGGATCTTCAGGATGTTAATGAAGCCGGCGACGGGACGGAAGTCGGACTTGCCGCAGACGGAAGCCTCGACGCAGCCGAGTATGCCGTAATCGCGTGCTTCCTCGATGTCATTGCAGCCGTTTGCAAGAACACGGGAGATGTTGATATCGTCATTGAAGAAAGCGGGCTGGCCGAGACCCTTCTGGGTGAGCTTGAGGGCTCTGCGGAACACTTCTTCGTCGATAGCTTTGTTGAAGCGGAAAGAGATGGCGGGCTGAGTGGTCTCTGCGCCATCAGCTGCTTCGAGGAACAGGTAGGTCAGGCGGTTGCAGGCGTTCTTGCCGGCAGTGTCGATACCGCCGATAGTGACGTTCGTCCACATCGGGAAGCCGGCATATGCCTCGGCCTCGATATGGTCGCGCAGCTCAAAGATCTCTGTCCACTTGATGAGCATGCACTGGATCATCTCAACAATGTCGTCCTCGGTCGCGATGCCGGCGTCGATATCGTGCTTGAAGTAGGGGTACATGAACTGGTCGAAGCGGCCGATAGAGTGGTTGTGGCCAGCGTTCTCGATCTGGTAGGTCAGGTGGATGAACCAGAAGAACTGCATTGCCTCATAGAAGGTGCGTGCGGGATATTCGGGGATGTGGCGGCAGGTCTCGGTGATGCGGTTGAGCTCTGCCTTGCGCTTCTCATCGGTCTCCTCGGCGGCCATCTGCTCTGCGAGGTCCGCATAGCGGTGTGCAAACTCAATGCCTGCCTTGAGGGTGACGATCATGCCTTCCCAAACGTCCTTCTGCTCCTGGGTGATATAGTCGTAATGCTCGATGCCGTCCAGCTTAGCCTGGATCTCTTCGATCATCTGCTTGTAGCCGGTCGCCAGGACCTTGGAGTAATGAGGCATATGGCTTGCGGTGGAGACTATGCGGGAGCCGATGGTGATAAGGCCGTTGTCGGAAGCCTTCTTCATGTCGTCGGGGAGCTTGCTGTCGATGATCTCGCGGAAAGAGCGGCCTTCCCACTGCTTGAGAATGCCTATCAGCTCTTCCTTGTCGCTGGGATCGCCCCATGCCAGCTTATCGGTGCTGCGGGTGTCGAAAGTGTCGATGTCCTCAAGTATCCATTTGGAGCCCCACTCGGGGTATACAGGGACGGAACGGTATCTCTCACCGTGATCGCCGACGAAGATAGACTGGGGGTTGATGAATATCTTCATGTTCTTCAGAAGATACTCGAGCAGATGCGCCTTGCGTGAGACCGGTGACTCTACAGAGGGCATTTCATAAAACTTGGTTACGAGACGTGCACGGTCCAGGGAAATAGATGGTGCAGTATTGCGCAGACGTGCTTTCAAAAATTCAACTTTTTCGCTTGCCATTGCATTTTCTCCTTCTTGAAATATATTTCAGCGGTTATCCGCTTTAGTTGACCGGGTTTATTCGTCCTTCATGTTCTCATTATTGTAGAAGCACTTCTTGCCCACGGGCAGCAGCACCTCATTGGCAGCGTCCACAAGTGAGAACATATGCTCGGTGCTGGGCTCCTCAACATCGTTGAGCGGGTACTCGCGGTCGAGGATCTTGTATTTGTTTATGCCCAGCTTGTGATATGCCAGCAGCTCGTAGCGCTTGACGTTCGGCAGATCCTTTATGAATTCTGCCGTTGCGCGGATGTTCTCTTCGGAATCGTTCCACCCGGGGACGACCGGCGTGCGCACACATATCTCTATGCCGTGCTGGCTTATCTTTTCAAGATTCGCGAGGATCCGTTCGTTTGTCTGCCCGGTAATTTTGCGGTGCATCTCCGGATCCATCTGCTTGAGGTCGAAATAAATGAAGTCTATGTAATCAAGGCAGGGCTTGAACTTCTCATAGTCGCCGCAGCCGCAGGACTCGATCGCCACGTTGATGCGGTACTGGCGGCACTTCTTGCACACCGCGAGCAGGAACTCGGGCTGCATCAGCGCTTCGCCGCCGGAGAAGGTCACGCCACCGCCGGAGTGCTGGAAGTAATAGCGATCCTGATAGATCTTCTTGAAAAGCTCATCAACTGTGTAATCCTCGCCGAAGAGCTTTCTCGCTTCAGTGGGGCACATACGCGCACAGGCTCCGCAGCCAGTGCATTTTTTACGGTCATAATGCAGGGAACCGTCCTCGTCGAGCGTTACCGCGCCGCTTTTGCACATCTTTGCGCAGAAGCCGCAGCCCATGCATTTTGCAGTGTTGAGGGAGACCTCGGGGTAGAAGTGGATAGACTCCGGATTGGCGCACCAGAGGCAGTGCAGACCGCAGCCCTTGAAAAAGACTGTGGTGCGCATCCCTCGGCCGTCATGAATGGAGCACTTCTGAATGTTTATTATTCTCCCAGTCAATTCTTCCATATCAACCTACCATCCATTTTTATTTAAATTCGAAAAATGCTTGCAATCGTGATAATAATTTATTATTATTAATGTGCCCACAGAGAGCACAGCATCTCAGAAGAATTTGGTGATGATTACCAAGGCTTGACTGTCAAAGAAACTATATATCCTTTTAACGCGCGGGATTATTTGTGGAAACATGCCAATCCCTTGTTATTATATTAGCAGAGCATTCACATTAAGTCGAACAAATTATTTTCATGTCCGCGATAAAATTCATTCATGATCCCGTGACGATAAAAATTTTTCACCGATTTTTCCGAAATTCCGATGTTTGGGCAGAATAAAATGCGAAAAATTTTCTAGCGACAAACAGTAAGGAGTGGAGCTATGGATACAAATAAATATCAGATTTTCCTGAAGGTTCTGGAGCACAGGAGCTTTTCAAAGGCGGCAGCAGAGCTGGGCTACACGCAGTCGGCAGTCAGTCATTCTATTGCCGTGATGGAGAAGGAGTTCGGTTTTCAGCTGATCAACAGGAAAGATAACAAGATATCCCTTACAAGAGCCGGCATTGACCTGCTGCCGCATATCCGCAATGTAGCAAGCGCTCAGGACGAGCTTGACCTCTCGCTTCAGTCGTACCGCGGCATTGAATCCGGTACGCTGTGCATCGCGTCTATCATGAGCCTGCCGATGCATTTTTTCACCGAGCTTTTCAGGCGCTTCCACGAAAAGTATCCGGCGATCCATATCGTCTGCATTGACGGGAACTATGAGGAGCTTGAGGAAATGCTCAGCGGAGGACGGGTGGATTTCGGCTTCACTTCGGTCACAAGCTCTCTGCCGTTTGAATATGTCCCGCTCATGCGCGACAGGCTTATGGCAGTTTTCCCGACGGATCACCCCCTCTGCGCAAAGGAGACCGTCGAACTGAGCGATCTTGAAGACTATGATTTCATCATGCCCGGCGAAGGCCCCAACCATCAGATTGGCGAGCTTATCCGCAAATACGGGCTGAAGCTCAATTCGCCCTATTCGGTAAGCGATGATAATTTCACCGTCAAAATGGTCTCGGACGGGCTCGGCGTCAGTATCCTGCCGGAAATGAGCTTCAAAAATTATCTTGATCTTCCCGTTGAATCCCGGGAGCTCAGGGAAAAACCGTACAGGAGTATTGGTATAATCTACCGGCATTGGGATCAGCTTTCTCCCCTGAGCAGAATACTCATAAACGAAGCCAAGGACTTCTTTTCAAAGCTCAGCCCGAAGAACTCGGCCTCGCATCTGCCGTGGTTCAGTGAGCTGGACTGCAGCGGGAAAAATCAGTGAAACAATTAAACGGAGGATATTAATAATGGATTATCATTTCAACACATATAACGGGCGGAACTCGACCCCGGCGGATATAATGCAGTATTACGCAAACATCGTCCCTTTCCTCGGCGTGGTCCTCGGCGACACGTATGAGATCGCTCTGCTCGACTGCCGCTCAAAGCAGCTTGTCGCCATAGCCAACGGGCACATAAGCGGAAGAACGGTCGGCGCACCGATGACCAATCTCGCCCGTCAGATCGTTGATAAGGGTGACTGGAAGCAGTCGGACTATATAGCCAACTATTCCGGCGTATCGTCGGAGGGCAAAACCCTGCGTTCATCCTCTTATTATATTAAGTACGATAACGAGCTGCATGGGATGCTCTGCATAAATGTTGACATTTCGGCATACACGCAGATAAGCGAGCTTGCGCTGAAGCTCGGCGGGATCGTCCCCAATCATGCCGAGCAGGCCAGCGAAATATTTGTGGACGGCGTGTCGAACAGCGTCAATCAGGTGCTGACAGAGCTGTATGGAGAGAATATACCGCAGCACTTCTCCATGGACGAGCGCACGAACATACTGCGCATACTCAGTGACAGGAAGATTTTCCTCATAAAGGGCGCCGTTCCTCGCGTCGCAAGGATGCTCGGATGCAGCGAACCCACCGTGTACCGCGGAATAAAATCCTGCGAAGCAATGAACTGACCCCCGGTCACAACTGGGCTGAAGTTGGAAAGGAAACGGCTCGGAGCAGCACGAGTGCATTTTGACACAGCACATAAAAACCGCCGCAAGCGTCATTTCGCTTGCGGCGGTGTGGTATGCCCGACAGGATTTGAACCTGCGACCTTCGGAGTCGGAGTCCGACGCGCTATCCGCTGCGCCACGGGCACGTATGTTCGACCTGCGCCGATTGGCGCGGGTATGCTTTTTGCTTTCTGGTGGTCAAACAGTAGTCAAAGACGTATCGCTTTTTTGTTTTCGCCGCGCTATGTGCCAGTGCCTTCAACCGCTTGCGGATTTCCGATACTCTACGCGCCGCGTATGTCGGAGTCTGTCTCAAAAGGTCCAATTTTCCTAGGAGTATCAATGGTTTCTTGCTTCGCAGGTGCAACACAGGTGCAACATCATACCGCCACATATAGCGTCCGCTGTAACATCACAGCGCAAAATAGCCCAACTCATTCGGCCGAACTGAACAAAAAAAACACCCGATACGGTTCATCGCCGTACCGGGTGTTTGCGTTCTCAGCGCCAGGGGCCTTTCTTCTTAGTGGTCGGATACTTGCTGCGCAGCATGAAGTCCTTCTGCTCCGGGGTCAGATCAAAGCCGTCGATGATCTCGATGGCGTCGGCCATCTTCGTCCCGCTCTTTGTCTTTCCGGTCTTCGGGTCAATCACGCCCTCCGCCTCGTCCACTGCGTCCTTCGCGGTGAGATATTGCGACAGGGTCATACCGGTCTGCAAGGCGGCGCTGTACTTCTCGTACTTGCGGATTATGTTAGAATTGGGCCGCCTGATTGAACAGGCAGAAAGGAAGTGTCGTTCTTTGAAAGCACTTTTGAGTACGCCCGTGCATTTCGGTGTTGCCGCCGATCACCATTCGGCGGGTGGCGCCGCTTCGTGAACTGAGGGCTGCGGCCGATTTGGCCAAAAAGGGATCCGCAACCCGGAAAGTCACGATGGATTGTCCGGCATGGGCCCGTAACCATGCCCCCGCTCCGATCACCATTCGTGAACGGGGAGCAAAACAATGCGAACAAAAGCGGCAGACGCTCTATCGGTACGGGCCGGTAGGGCGTTTGAATTGTTGGCGGCCCAACCCTTACATAATCCGCTGGCTTGCGTTGTCAAATTTTGATATTTTTGGTATACTGCTCAGAGTTTTTACAGAAAGGTGTTGTTTCGTATGCGCAACATAACGCTCCCCCGACAAACCGCTCAATTTCTTCAAATGTTACGAGAGGTACAGATCAGTCAAAATCGAGTGGTTCAGTTTGACGGCTTCTTTGTTTTTAGCACCGAGCGGGCTGGAGCCCAGCCGGTGGTATGCAAGAGCGCGGAGGGCTGTCAAAACGCAATCACGTCGATGCTTGAAAATTTACGCTCGCTGGGGTATATAACCTTCCTCGACCTGTGCGGTGAGCGTCTTCAGTTGACCGACATTGGCTGGAACTATGGTGAGCTCTCTCGCCGTGAGGGGTGGAGGCTGTTCGCCCAATCGTTTGTCGCGCCACTTCTTGTTTCGATTGTCGGCACACTCTTGACACAGTGGCTCATCGCAAGATAGTCCTTATAATCTGTGGATGAGATACAAAGTCAGGGCCGTCCCGAACGCACTTGTCAAAAGGCTCATCGCCCACTGAAATGCCGAACGTTCGAGCAGCCGCTTACGTTCCGGAGCTTCTTTGCTCTCGTTACGCCGCGTGTTCACGCGCTTGTCCTCGATGTTCATAAGGTTTTTCGACCCTCCCTCCTTCCTCCCCGCAGTTATCAAACACGAATACGACATACCGTAATCTTTCCGTTCTTTGTTGACGCCGTGCACCATACGTGCTCAGTCAGGTAAAAAAAAGATCCTGAATCGAAACGCCAAAGAACTTGGCGAGACGAATCTTCACCTCATCGCGGGGAGTTCGTTCATCGCGTTCGTACATGGCGTAGGATGACTTCGTTACCCCAACAGCTTCGGCCACATCATTCTGCGTCCAAGTCCCGCGCAATTCGCGCAGCTTATTTCCTGTGCTCACTATTGTATTCCCTCCTTCCCTTGAATGAACACTATTTGTGCTCGTTGGCCTAATTATACACGATTAGTGCTCATTGTCAAGTCCTTTTGTGCACGAATCGTGTATTTTTTGCTCTGTACTAAATGTGCACTTCTCGGCTTGACATCGTGCACATTATGTGTATAATTATATCGTACCTATTAAAGGAGGGAGCGAAATGTCAAAATTCTCTGAACGTTTTAAGTTGCTCCGCAAAGAACGCGGGCTTTCTCAGGCCGCGCTTGCGACCGAGCTCGGCTTTACGAAGAGCAGTGTAAACATGTATGAGCGTGGTGATCGTGAACCGGGGCTTGAGTCTCTCGAGACGATCGCGGATTTCTTTAATGTGGACATGGATTACCTTCTCGGGAAGTCTGATGTGCAGAACCGTTTCCTGTACACCCCTGCGTCGGATGCAGAATCCGTCGCGCTCCCCGACAACATCCTGCCGATGCCCGTGACCTATACGGTACCGCTTCTCGGGACGATTGCCTGCGGCGAGCCGATCCTTGCGGCGGAGAACATAGAAGATAACGTCGAGGTTCCGGAGCATATCCATGCTGACTTCGCGCTGCGCTGCAAGGGCGACAGCATGATAAACGCCCGCATCCATGACGGGGATATCGTCTACATACGCCAGCAGCCCGCCGTGAACAACGGAGAGATCGCCGCCGTGCTGATCGGGGACGAGGCGACGCTCAAGCGCGTGTACGTGTATGAGGATCACGTCGTGCTCCAGCCGGAGAACCCAGCCTATGAACCGCTCGTGTACTTCAAGGACGCGATGCAGACCGTTCGCATTTTGGGCAAGGCCGTTGGCTTCACGAGTCTGCTGCCGTAAATAAAAAAAACACCCTCCACCGTCTCGCACACGGTGGGGGATGCAACATATTAAGGGGGATGACATGAGAACGTATCAGAGAAATTCGAAGCCGCAACCGAACCGCGAAACTGACAGCTCAGAAAGCCGGTCAAATCGCCCGGGATGGCTCGATAAGATTGGGCCCTTCATGGGGCTTCTGTTTGTGGCCGTCGCTTTTGTCGCATATGAGCAGCCGGAGCTTTTAACAACTGGGCAAATCTCAACGTTCTTCGGCTATGTTCTTTGCGCGCTGTTTATGGTTGGGCTGATTTTCGGCATCGGGTATGCAAGCGGCATCACTGCTACAGACTATTCAGCAGGCGGAAAAGAACCAACCGCTTGGGTCGCCGTCGTCCGATGCCTCATCATTACTGCGGTATTTGTGTTCATTCTATATAAGCTGTCATAGTGAGCAAAGGAGGTGACGTGCTTGAACAATGATTTTTTCGACCGTACCCCGGCCGAGAAATGGGAGCTGATCAAGGAGACATTCTGGCGTATCTTCGCGCCGCGCGCCTACGCAAATCTCTACAGCCATTATCAGGCTCTGCGCAACAGCATTGACGAATTGGAAGAGGAGGCGCGCTGCGATGTGGTTGACGCCGAGAATGAAGTCCGCCGCCTGCAACGCGAGAATCGTGAATTGCAGCAGCGAATCGACGAATTGACCGCGCAGCTTCAGGCCTTGAAAGAATAAAAAAAGAGCCGCACCCGTCTCGCACACGGATGCGGCCCAGCCGATTGAATACAAAGGAGATCACACACACTCGCATTGGCTCCAATAGGCGTCTTCATTGTATCAGTTCGGCCGAGCTTTTACAAGGAGGATTTTTCAAATGTCAAAACTCTACACCAAAACCATCACAACACCAACCGGAAAACGGAAGTACATCCGCGCGGCAACAAAGGAGGAATTGGAGCGAAAATATCAGCAGGCGAAGCTCGAGATCGGCGCGGGCGTAGACATCACTGACGCCACGACTTTCGGCGAGTTCGCCCAGCTTTGGTTTAACACCTATAAGCGGCCGAACCTGCGCGAGAACAGTAAGGCGGACTGTCTCTACATCCTGAACAATCATATCCTGCCGCCTCTCTCGGCCATGCGTATGCGCGACATCAAGCCCGTGCATATCCGTGGGGTCATGTCAAACCTCGCCGGGTACAGCCGCTCTGTGCAAGGAAAAGCCGTGCAGATCCTGCGTTCGATCTTCAACGCCGCCGTAGAGAATCACCTCATCATGCGCTCTCCGGTCTCATCAGCACTGAAGGCTGGCGGCGAAACTGCGAAAGAAAAAGTACCCCTCACGCCCGAGCAATCTCAGCGCCTGCTTGACGCGACCGCCGGTACGCGCGCGTATCCGGCCGTGGCAATCATGCTCGGCGCTGGTCTTCGAAAGGAAGAGGCCATCGGTTTGATGTGGGCAGATATCGATCTGGAAAGTGGGTACATCCACGTCCGTCATGCGAAAACATTCTGCCATGGCCGGGGGCAGGTCACGGATCAGCTCAAAAGCAAAGCTGCCTATCGTAATATCCCGCTCCCTGTTTGGCTGACGCAGATTCTTTCGGACGAGCGCGCGAAATCAAAGTCGCCTTTCGTGCTGGCTATGCGCAACGGAGAATCTCTGAGCGCATCAGCCTACGACCGGCTCTGGGGCATTATCAAAACCCGCACAACAACTGACCCGAGCTTACTCGGCAAGCCTACGTCGCCCAGACATCCCAACACGGTTTATACTCTGGACTTCCACGTGCACGCACATCTGCTGCGCCACACCTGCATTACGCGCTGGCTCGAGGCCGGGTTTGATCTGAAAGAGGTGCAGTATCTCGCCGGGCATTCGACCCCGGACATGACCTTGCGGGTCTACGCCCACTACGACCAGCGCGTCCGGCTGGAGAACACCGCCTCTAAAATCCGAGCGAGTACGAACCTATCCGCCGCCGACGCCAAGGTGCAACAGTTTTCACCGTCGCCGGTTGCACCTTGATTCTACCAATCCCGCAAAACCCTGAGGCCGGTGCATTTCCGAACCGAGGGAGGTTAGTTTTTGGTGCAACATTGGTGCAACACCACAGGGCATTTTATAGCCGAAAACAGCCTAAATTGCGCCTAATTTTTTACAGCGCTGGAGCGAAGGAAAAACCCTGTAGCCATTGAAACTACAGGGTTTTTTGTGGTACGCCCGAGCGGATTCGAACCGCTGGCCTACAGAGTCGGAGTCTGTCACTCTATCCAGCTGAGCTACGGGCGCATATTCAGCAGGAGATATTATAGCAAAGTCCGGGCAAAATGTAAAGCAGGATTTTCTGTTCCCATTTGGCGGCGGATATGCTATACTGGCAGAAAGAAACCTGTATCGGAAGGACACACCCTCTATGAACCATAAACGTCTGCATACCCGCCTGCTCGCGCTACTGCTGTGCTGCGCGCTCGTGCTGCCGCTGAGCGCCTGCGGCGAGGCAAAAAGCACCACACAGCAGATCTTCGCCATGGACACCGTCATGGACCTGACCGCCTACGGCAAGAAAGCAGACGACGGCATCAGTGCCGCCATCAGCATCATCAACAGTATGGACACGCTGCTCGACCCGGAAAACGAGCGCAGCAAGACCTACGAGATCAACCATGCCATGGGCAGCTCCGTCGTCGTCAACGAGCAGATCGCCAAAATGCTGCGCACGGCGCAGACCGTGTACGAGCGCTCGGACGGTGCGCTCGACCTGACGACCTACCCCCTGAGCAAGCTCTGGGGCTTCATCGACCAGAACTACCGCGTCCCGTCGGACGCGGAGATCGAGCGTCTGCTCCCATGCGTGGACATGAGCAAGGTGCAGCTCGCCGCCACAGACGACAGTGCGAATTATCTCGTGACCATGCCGGCAGACATGTCGCTGAGCTTCGGCGCCGTGGCCAAGGGCTGCGCATCGGACTATGCCATTCAGGCCATGCGCGCCGCCGGTGTCACGAGCGGTGTAGTGTCCCTCGGCGGCAACGTGCAGACGCTCGGCAAAAAGCCGGACGGCAGCGACTGGAACATCGCCGTGCAGGACCCGAACGATACCGGCAGCTATCTCGGCTACCTCACCGTGGGCGAGACGGCCGTCATCACCTCCGGCAGCTACCAGCGCTTTTTCACCGAGGGTGGGCAGAAATACCACCACATCCTCTCCCCCAAGACCGGGCGGCCGGTGAATAACGGCCTGCTGTCCGTGACGATCGTGTGCGAGGACGGCACGCTGGCCGACTGCCTGTCGACCGCGATGTTCGTGCTCGGACCGCAGGCGGCGCTCAACTACTGGCGCACCTACGGCGGGTTTGAGATGGTGCTCGTCAAGTCCGACGGGCACGTGGTGCTCACCAACGGCCTGTACGGAAAATTCACCCCCAACGGCGACAACTATGTCGTCCAGTATGAGAGCTGAGAAACATGAAACTGCAAGATCGGGAATTTTTCCGGCGCGACGTGCTCTGCGTCGCGCCGGACTTGGTTGGGCGCATATTGGTACGCCGGCTGCCGGACGGCACGCTGCTGCGTGCGCGCATCACGGAGACGGAGGCCTACCGCGGCGAGCAGGACACCGCCTGCCACGCCTGCCACGGCCGGACAAAGCGCACGGAGGTGCTCTATCACGACGGCGGCACGATCTACGTCTACCTCTGCTACGGCATGCACTGGATGCTCAATATCGTGACCGGGTACGTGGACGAGCCGCAGGCCGTGCTCATCCGCGCGTGCGCGGACGGCGCCAATGGCCCCGGCAAGCTGACCAAGCGCCTGCAGATCGACAAAGCGTTCAACGACGGTGACATCACGGCCTGTCCGGAGCTCTGGATCGAGGACGACGGGCTGCGCTTCGCGCTCGAAACCGACACCCGCGTCGGCATCGGCTATGCCGCGCCCGAGGACCAGGCGCGGCTCTGGCGCTGGAAATGCGGCGCACAGGAGGGATGCACATGACCTACACACCGGATACCCCGCTCGAAGCGCTGGCCGGCATCGGGCCGAAGAAGGCGCAGGCATTCCAAAAGCTCGGCGTGGCGACGCTGCGCGACCTGGCGGGCCTGTACCCCCGGCGGTACGAGGACCGGACGCAGTTTCGCACGATCGCGGACGCGCAGCCCGGCGAGGCCGTGTGCATCCGCGCCGCGGTCGCGGCCGAGCCGCGCGCACAGTATGTCCGCAGCGGGCTCACGCTGGTCAAGGTGCGCATCGTGGACGACACCGGCGCGCTGGACGCGACCTACTTTAACCAGCCCTACCGTAAGAATAGTCTGCACGCGGGCGAAACGTACATCTTCTACGGCAAGGTGGAGGCCAACGGCTTTCGCAAAACGATGACAAATCCCGTCTGCGAGCAGGCAGCACGCTGCGGCAGCGTGACCAACTGCTTTTACCCCGTTTACCCGCTGACGACCGGCGTGACGCAAAATGACATCCGCAAGGCCATGACGCCCGCGCTGCACGCCTGCATCGGGCAGATGCAGGACGTGATCCCGGCGGACATCGCGCGCGCCTACCGGCTCGCGCAGCAGGACTATGCCCTGCAGAATATTCACCAACCGGCCGACGCACAGGCGCTCGACACGGCGCGCAAGCGGCTGGTGTTCGAGGAGCTGTTCGTGCTCTCGACCGCCATGGCGCGCATCCGCTCGCAGCGGCGTGCTGAAGGCGGCATCCGTATGCAAAATGCTGATCTCGAGACATTTTACCGCACGCTCCCCTTCTCGCCCACCGGGGCGCAGCGGCGCGCCGTTGCTGACGCCGTGCAGGACATGACCTCCGGCGTGCCGATGAGCCGCCTCGTGCAGGGCGACGTCGGCTCCGGCAAGACGCTCGTCGCCGCGGCGTGCATCTGGTTTGCGCACGAAAACGACTGTCAGAGTGCTTTCATGGCGCCGACCGAGATCCTCACCGAGCAGCACGAGCACACGCTGCGCACGCTGCTCGAGCCGTTCGGCATCCGCGTCGGCCGCTTAACGGGCGCAATGACCGCGCGGCAAAAGCGCGAGGTGAAAGAAGCGCTCGCCGGCGGCCTGCTCGATGTCGTCGTCGGCACGCACGCGCTCATCAGCGACTCGGTGACGTTTTTCCGCCTCGGCCTCGTCATCACGGACGAGCAGCACCGCTTCGGCGTCGAGCAGCGCGCCGCGCTTGTACGCAAGGGTGAGCAGCCGCACACGCTCGTCATGAGCGCGACACCCATCCCGCGCACGCTGGCGCTGCTGGTGTACGGTGATCTGGACGTGTCGATCATCGACGAGCTGCCGCCCGGCCGCCAGCCGGTGCAGACCGTGTGCGTGGACGAGCGTTACCGCGCGCGGCTCAACGCCTTCATCGACAAGCTCATCGGCGAGGGGCGGCAAGTGTTCGTCGTCTGCCCGAAGGTGGAGGAGACGGACGACGTCCCGTCCGATCTCAAGTCCGCTGAGGAGCACGCACAGGCCCTGCAGCGGACGTTCCCGCAGCACCGCGTGGCCTGCATCCACGGCCGCATGAAGGCCAGGGACAAAGATGCGTGCATGGCCGCCTTCGCCGCCGGGGAGACGGACATTCTCGTCTCAACGACAGTCATCGAGGTCGGCGTGGACGTGCCGAACGCGGCGCTCATGATCATCGAAAACGCCGAGCGCTTCGGACTCTCGCAGCTGCACCAGCTGCGTGGGCGCATCGGGCGCGGGCCGTTTCAGTCGTACTGCGTACTCGTGTCGGACGCGCACACGGAGGAAGCGCGCGCGCGGCTGAAGGTGCTGTGCGACACGGCCGACGGCTTTCAGATCGCGGAGGCCGACCTGCGCCAGCGCGGGCCGGGTGACTTTTTCGGCAACCGGCAGCACGGCCTGCCGGCGCTGCATATCGCCGACCTCGGCACGAACATGACCGCCGTCAACGACGCGCGCGACGCGGCCCGTGCAGTGCTCGCCGCCGACCCGACGCTCTCCGCGCCCGAGCACGCAGCGCTGCGCGCCCAGTGCGCGCGGCTCTTTGCCGCCAACGACGGGCATTTTAACTAACAGCTAACGGAGGCATCCCATGACCATCGCACAAATTCTGAACAAAATGATCGCCGCATCCAACGGCAACATCCACGACATCGACCATCTCCTGCGCGTCTGGGCCTACGCCCGAACGATCGGCGAACTGGAGGGGCTGGACGCGGAGACGCAATACCTTCTGGAAGTCGCCGCCATCACGCACGATATTGCCTGCCCGCTCTGCCGCGAGAAATACGGCAATACCAACGGCAAGTATCAGGAGCAGGAGGGCGCCGTGCTGGTGCGCGCCTTTCTCGCCGGCACCGGCATGACGGAGGCACAGATCGCGCGTGTGGCCTATCTTGTGGGGCATCACCACACGCTGCAGAATATCTGCGGCATGGACTACCAGATCCTCATTGAGGCGGACTACATCGCAAACGCATCCGAGAACGGATACGGTAAGGAGAGCATCATGCATTTTCTGGACACGATCATGAAAACCGCGAGCGGCAAATACCTCGCCGCTTCTGTACTGGGCATTTCTGACGCCACGCGTCCCTAAATGCTCTCCCCTGCGCCAAAAAAGCAGCGCCCTGCGTAGGATACCGCTCCTACGCAGGGCGCTGCTTTTGCTTTTCTCCCGCTCGAGCGCCGCTGACGGCCGGCGGCAAAAAAATCGTCCGCCCGGAGGGGAATCCGGCGGACGATTCTTTGTTGGGTCAGCGGTCACGCACAGGCAAAGTGCGTGGTGTCACACCGCTGCAGGGAATAGGGAAGAGAAGAGAGGTGAGGTGATTTGGCTTGATGCCTGTTGTTGGTATCGGTAACCGGAGGGGGATCCGGGTACGATCGAAAGAAGTTAATCGACGAGCGTCTTACCGAGCGCCTGGCAGGCCGCAAGGGCCGCATCATCGGGCGCTTCGTTGCAGATCACGCTGTCGCACGCGAGCTGGATACCGGAGCTGCGGCAGTCGCGCTCCCAGTTGTGCATCCACTCGCCGCCGCCCCAGCCGTAGGAGCCGAACAGGGCGACACGTTTGCCTTTCAGGCTGGATTTGCAGCCGTCGAACATCGGCTCGAACTCCATATCCTCCAGAACTTCGGAGCCCATGGCCGGGCAGCCGAGCGCCACGGCGTCATATCCGCCGATGGCGGAAGCATCCACATCGGAGGCGGTCAGAAGCACCGCGTCCGCGCCGGCACTTTTCATGCCCTCGAGCACGGCGTTGGCCATGGCCTCGGTGTTGCCGGTGCCGCTCCAATAGATGACTGCTGCTTTTTTCATGATGGTAACATCCTTTCCTTTTGTGCTGTGTTTCGCTGCTGCACGTTTACGGCGAGCTGCGCAATGCTCGAGCCCGCGTGCAGACGTTCGCAGTAGATCTCCGTACACCGCTGGTATTTTACAAAGAGGTCGCGCGCCCGCTGCTCGTCGCCATACACCTTCCAGAGGCCGGCATACTTGAAATCAGCCGCATGGTGCTCGATGAACCCTTTGACGTCTTCCGGCGGATAGCTCAGAAACAGGCCAATCTCGTGGGGGAATTCGTCGTACGCGCGCAGACGCTCGATGAGCTTCATCAGGCACTGCTCGCTGCTGCCGCAGACATAGCCTGCGTGCTGCAGAATCTCTGCTGCCAGCCGGTCCTGCAGATCCCGCTCCAGATCGCGTGGGCGGTACAGATACAGCAGCGCGCTCTTGTCCGTGAATCGCAGCGGGAGGAGGCAGAGTCCTTTGGGAACCAGCACCTGGTTGTACTGGCGGATCTCCATGAGCAAAGTCTCCCGGTTTTCAAACGGACAGGGGAACAGGCTGCCGGTCTTGATCCCGGCCAGTGTCGGCGCGCAGAGCCGCACGACGTTTTCCTCCGACATGGCTTGCCTCCTTGTCTGTGGTGGTTTACCGGTTTTCGCGCAGTGAGCAATGCTGCGCGGTTGCTGGTTAAATCGGTCTAACTCATGTGTGAAAAGCTGCGCGTTTCGTTGCTTTCTGGTGTTATGATACTGCATGATACCCCCGGCATCCGCTCCAAATCATCGGAACATGGCTCCAAAATGAAAAAGATGTCCGCCCCGCCGTCAGACCGCCGGAGCCTCCGGCGCGCAGCTGTCGCAGTCGATGCCGCTGCGGTAGGCGTTGGGCGAGACGCCGATGACGTCCCGGAACGCTTTGGCGAACTTGCTGCCATTATCATACCCAAACTGGCCGGCAATATCCAGCACCGTGCGGTCGGTCTGGCGCAGGAGCCGCGCCGCGCCGTGCATTTTCTGCGCGCGCAGAAACGCCGCCGGCGACATGCCGTACACGCCGCGGAAGCTGCTGTTGATGAGCGTGGCCGAGGCGCCGAAGCGCTGCGCGAGCTCCGCGACCGTCAGCCGCCGCTCTGTGTTCGCCAGCAGATACGCGCCGATCTGCTCGGCGAGCTGCACCTGCGACTGCGGGTAACTGTGCTGCGGCTGCGCCGCCTGCACGGGGAATGCGCTCAAAAACAGCAGCAGCTCCAGAATTTTGACCTTAAAATAGCCCTTGCGGATGCCCTCCGGCACAGAGTAGAGCTCGGAGAAAATGTGCGCCACGCCCTGCGACGAGCGCGTAACGAAGCAGGCGGCGTCCGCGCAGAATTTTTCAATGAGCGCGCTCGGCCGCACCTCGACGTCCTCGAGAAAGCACGACAGGCAGTCCGGCGCGCGGGCCGGGTCGATCGATACCGTGATGCCGTGATAATGCCCGGTCGGAAAACGCGCCGGAGTCACCCCCGCCGAACGCTGCACGATTGCCAGATCGCCCGGCGCGAGGAAGAAGCAGGCGTCGCCATATGGGTAGGCGATGCGCCCCTCGCGGCAGTGGTGGATCTCGAGGCAGCCGGACGCATGCGTGCGCTGCATGGCGCAGACCGTGGCGTGGACATCGTGATACACGATCTCAATACCCGGGAAAACCGGGTAGACCGTCTGCACCACTT
>ERZ773188.84-NODE-84-length-105314-cov-7.033213_pt1 | contig 105314 bp, 98 predicted proteins | sample MGYA00581011_ERZ773188 | MGnify/ENA primary metagenome ERZ773188 (study PRJEB29015, sample SAMEA2737798) | human gut metagenome | biome: human gut; feature: human-associated habitat; material: faeces | place: China | collected 2012 ...
AATGTAATAGATAAGGAGATAGAAAAGATGTGTAACTTAGGAGAAATGATTGAAAAAGAAGCAATTCAAAAAACGAAACAAAGTGAAAGAAAAAAAAGAAATATCATGGTAGTAAAAAATCTTATTCATAATTTAAATACTACTTTTTCTAACGCAGTAGAATTACTTGGATTACCTCAACAGGAAATTGATGAGATTAAAAAATATTTTCAATCATAAAGAAAATGTATCAACTTAAATCTATAAGTTGATACATTTTTATTGATAATTTAATACAAATAATTCTTCATTATTTTTTATAACATTTAAATCATAATCATAAACTTCTTTTAAAGTCTTTTGATTAATCACTTCATGAGGTTTTCCTTGAAACATCAGTTGTCCATTTTTCATTGCTATAATTTCATCACTATAATGAATTGCTTGATTAATATCATGATGTACCATAATAATAGTGATTTGATATTCTTTGTTTATTTTTCTTAATAAATTAAGTGTCTCTATTTGAGCTTTAACATCTAAATATGTTGTTGGTTCATCTAATAAAAGTATAGGTGTTTTTTGTGCTAAAGCTAAAGCTATCCAGACACGTTGTTGTTGTCCTCCTGATAAGCTATTTAACATTTTATTTTGATGTTCTTTAAGATTTGTGACTTCTATTGCCCAATCTATTATTTGCTTATCTTCTTTTGAAAGAGATTGATGATAATTAAGATAAGGTAATCTTCCATAACCTATGATTGTTCTAATATTTAAATCCCCATATACTTGATTCTTTTGATGTACAACAGCTACTTTTCTAGCAAATTCTTTAATTTTATAATCCCATATATTTTTATTATCTAATTCAATTGATCCTTGTTGTATTTTATAAATACGACTTAATAACATTAAAAGTGTTGATTTACCACTTCCATTAGGTCCAATAATGGTTGTTATTTTTTGATCTTTAAACTGTATATTTATGTCTTTCATATAAGATTGATGATTATAACTAAAAGATAAATGATTAACTTTCATATAAACTCCTTTTTAACAATAAAATAAATATTGGACCACCTATAATTGACATAATAATTCCTGCACTTATTTCATAAGGAGCCATCAATGTTCTACCTATTGTATCAGCAACTAATACAATAATAGCTCCACATAAGGCAGTTGTTGGAATAAGATATTTATGTTGATTACCTACACATAAACGTGCTAAATGTGGCACAAGTAAACCTACAAAGCTTAATATTCCAGCAATAGCAACAGATATACTGCATAATAAAACAGCTAATAAAGATAAAATAAAACGATATGTATTTACATTGATTCCTAATGATAATAATGTACGATCTTCTAATCCTAATAAATCACATGCTTGTGTTAAAAAAAGTAAGATTATTAAAATTGGCACAATATAAATCATTAAAAGAAATACATCATTCCATGAATATAAAGTAATTGTTCCTGCTGAAGATGAAATAGAAGCTGACATACTTTCTATAAGAGAAACAATGGCATTCATAGTATAATGAATTGCTACACCAACAAGAATAATTCTTGTTGTATTTAAACCTGATTTCCAAGATAAACTATAAATAATAATAAATGTTATTAAGCCTCCTAGACATGTAATCATTGGTTTAAATACATATAAATCAGGTAAAAAAATACCAACTAAAAGACTCACAATATTTGCCCCTGCACTTATTCCTATTAATCCAGGATCTGCTAAAGGATTTTTAAGAACAACTTGAAATAATAATCCAGATAAAGCTAATGCACACCCTACAAGCATTGTTACAATAACTCTAGGAAAACGTATTTGATAAATACTTGCTACATCTTTGTTATATTCTATAAATAAACCTTTCATTAGTTGTATAAAAGATACTTTAATTGAACCTATATTTATCGCTAGAAAAAAGCATATTCCTAAAATAATCATTAAACCTAATATAAATAATAATGGATTCTTTTTAATGATTTTCATATAAAATTCCTTCTAAATCTCCTAATCCCTTTTGATAATTAAAATTAGCACTCATTCCAAAATACTCATGATTTAAATCAAATACTTTATTATTTTTAACAGCATCAAATTGTTGCCATGTTTCATTATTAGAAAACTCTTCTTGAAAATAAGCCATTACTTTTTCAGGCATTGCATGACTTGTTCTTAAAATAAGATCAGGATTTTGTTTTAACATATCTTCTACACTTACATTAACAAAATCTTCCCCATTTCCATTTCCATAAATATTCGTACCACCTGCTAATTTTACTAAATCTCCAACATAACTAGATTCAGTTGCTACAACATAACTTCCTCCTGGAAGACCCATTAAAATAAGTACACGTGGGCTCACATTGTTTTGATATTTTTCTCTAAAAGAAATCATATAATTTGTATAATCATCAATTAATTTTTGTGCTTTTTTTTCTTTATTGAAGAATTTTCCTAATTCTTCAATACTCTTATACATTCCTGATAAACTTTTTAAATTTAAAAAACTTGAACTTATTTTTATTTTTTCATATTTACTTGCTAAATCACCTTCTAATGAATTAGGACTTAAAATAAGATCTGGTTTTAATGTAGAAAGTTTTTCCATATCTGGTGACATTGCATTCCCTAATTGAGTTGCCTTTTTATATTTCTTAGGAACTGAATAACTATCACTTTGAGGAATACCAACAACCTGTTTTGCTGGTACATCTAATTGGTCTAATATTTCAGTTACAGAAACAGATGTAGCAGCAATTGTTACTTCTTCATTTGTTTGGACTTCTTGATTTTGATTAACACATCCGGTTAATAAAGAAATTAAACAAATAAAAATAAAACTATTTTTTAATTTTTTTAACATAAACTACACCTCCTACAACGATCACTCCTAAGACTCCAATAATCCATAAAGAATAATGAGAACTTGCTTTTTGTTCCTTTTGATTTTTCTTTTTTATATTTTTGGTAGTTAATTTTAATTTTGTATCTACTTTTCCTTTTGAATTAATTAAATGATTACTTAATCCTGTCGCATTTTCCATTAATGATTCTTTTGTAATTGTCCCTACTGTAGCTTTTGACGCTTCTGTATTTTCAACAGCTTCTGGCGTTGTTTCCTCTTGTGTTTTTTGTGTTGGTGTTGATGATTGGGTTGTTGTACTTGATTGATTTTCTGTTGATGTTGTTGGTGCTTGGCTTTGTGGAATCATTTGGCTGTTATAAACACCTGTTCCAGATATTGCCGAGGAAATATTTGGTTTAATAAAAAACTGAACATCTCTCCCCATAGGACTTACATACATAATAGGACTAATATAAATATCTAATGAACTTACTTGTATTCTATAATGATTAACTGTATCTCCATTTGCACTACTACTTCCTGTTTTAGTTGCTGATACAGAAGACATAGCACCACTTGATGTCATGACTTTAAAACGCACATTACTAACATTAGAAGCTAATCCAAGTCCTACAGTGATATAATATTTTCCTCCTGTTTGTTCAAGTAATAATTGTCCTTCAACAATATTACCTACCATACTATCGCCTAAAGCAATATTTTCTCCACCATCTTCTGTTTTACCTGTAAGAGGATTAACATAACTTGTTGAACGACTTATTAAATAAGCACCATCATTTAAAGCATTTACTGGCGATAAAAATAACAACATCATCAAAGCAATAATATTTATCTGTAATATTCTTTTCATAATTCCTCCATAGAAATAATGAGGCATATTTTATGCCTCATATTTTTTTTGTAAAACAACAAACATAAACAATGAAATCATACCTAATACACTCATCATTGTGATAGGGGCTTGATCTCCTGTTTTTACTGCTTGACTTTCTTGTTGATTATCTTTTGTAGTTTCTGTTTTATTTTCAGTAGCTGTATTACTTGCTTGATTTTGATTATTTTCTTTTGGATCTTCTTTTTTAGTATTTGTTTCTAATTCAGTTTTATCTGAAATATATGTTAATGTACTATAATCAACTTTAATTCTTGCTTCTAAATCCATATTACCCATCATAGCAACATGTGGATTCATCATAACATTGATATATTCATCTTCATGAGGTAATTCAAATAACCATAATGTTGGATTACCTTGTGTATCTTTTTCTATAATTGTAGCACTATGATTTTTATAATCTTCTTGAGCACTTCCAATATAGAATTCTTGTAAACTTGCTTTAATTGTTCCAAATGACATTTCTTTTGTAGAAATATACATTTTTGCTTTTCCATCTTTAACAATAATTTTAGCTTTAGAATCTAAAGCAGCAGCTGCCATAGATGCTTTATCACTTGTTGCATTCCATAGTGCAACATCTACACTATATGTACCATCTTGATTAAATCTAGAAGGAATTACTTTTGTTAGATGATCTAAATCTAAAGATAATCTAGCAGTAGCGCCTCTATTACTTCCGCCATAATAGAATTTAACATTTGTAAGTTTTACATTTTGATCTAATTTAAATTGAACCTTTGTTGGATGTCCATTTTCTTCTTCAATAATTGTTGCTGCTTGATATGTTCCATCTTTTAATTGATATTCCATTTTATCAACAGAAGCTGTTTGACCATATATTGTCATTTCTTTTAATTTTAATGTAACAGCCACTTCATTATTGTTAACATTTATTTGTGCTGATTCAATTGCCTTAGCTGCCATTGATTGATCATCATTATTTTCTTTTAAAACATCAACTGGAACATTATATGTACCATCTTCTAAAACATATTCTTTTTGTAATTGTTGAACATTATCTAAATCTAATGTTAATGTTACATTTGTTGGATAATCCTTTCCTTGTCCCATAAAATAATTCATAAAATCAACTGTAATTGATAAAACTGTTGAATTATTTTCATCTAATTGAGGTAAATCAAATAAAATCTTTTCAGGAACATCTACATCTACTGTTTGTCCATTCATTCCTTGTGTAGACTTTTCAACTTTTGTTGAAAGTGTTGTACCATTAGCAATTGTTAGAACATTTGCATAATATTCTTTTCCTAAATTAATAATCATATTTTGTAAAGTAGCAGTTGCTTGCATTTTTCCATCTTCATTTACTGTTACTTCTAATGAATCTCCAAATGCTTTTGCAAAAGCTGTTTGTACTGCTGGAATTGGTGCAGCACTTGTTAAACTTTTGATTGGAACTTGATATGTTCCTGCTTTTGATAAATCATTATTTAATGCATGTACTGAATTAAATGATGTAAGTTGTAAACATAATGCCATCATTAGGGCTAATGTTATTTTTAATAATTTTTTCATGTTGACCTCCCTTTTGTAAGTTAGCTTAAACTAACTAAAGAGAGTTTAGCATTTCTTTTCCATTTTTCAATATTTTATTTTGTTTCAGGTGTGTAACATAAAAGATACTATTTTATGATTATTTGTTGATATAACTACACTTTTATAGATGTTTTACATGTGAAACAAAAAAGCCTTCCATCAAAGGAAGACTTTTATTTTTTATATTATTTTTCGAAATCAAATTCTTGGAAAACATCACTTACTGGTAAATTATTTTCAATACTTTCAATTGTTTTAGCAAGTAATGAAGCTACTGAAACAACTTTTAATTTATCGAATTTCTTTTCTTCAGGTAAGATAATTGTATCAGTTACAACTACTTCTTTAGCTGAACAGTTTTTCAATCTTTCAACAGCAGGTCCTGAGAATACTGGGTGTGTACATGCAACAAATACATTTTTAGCACCTTTTTCAAGTAACATATCAATACCTGCTACAATAGTTCCACCTGTATCGATCATATCATCAATCATGATACAGTTTTTACCTTCAACATCACCTAATACACCCATGATTTCAGCAACGTTAGGTTTTGGTCTTCTTTTATCAATGATAGCTACTGGACAATCTAAAGCAACTGCCATTTTACGAGCACGAGTAGCTCCACCATGATCTGGTGAAACAACACAGATATCATCTAAGTTTTTATTTTTGAAATAATTACAGATTAATGGTAATGCTTGCATATCATCTACAGGAATATTGAAGAATCCTTGGATTTGTGCAGCATGTAAATCAATTGTTACAACACGATTAACACCAGCAGTTGTTAATAAATCAGCAACTAATTTAGATGTAATTGGTTGTCTAGGTTTTGCTTTTCTATCTTGTCTAGCATATCCAAAGTATGGCATGATAGCTGTAATTTCTCCAGCTGATGCTCTTTTTAAGGCATCTGCTAAAACTAAGATTTCCATTAAGTTTTCAGTAACAGGATTAGATGTTGATTGGACAATGAAAACATCTTTTCCACGAACTGATTCATCAATTTCAACTAAGATTTCTCCATCAGCGAAATGGTGAACTTTTGATTTTCCCATTTCACAACCTAAATTATCACAAATGTCTTGTGCTAATTCTACTGATGATGATAAAGCAAATACTGTAATTTTGTTTTTCATTTTTTCTTTTACCCCTATTTTCCTATTTTATTTCTTTTTTCTTCTAATACTTTACTATAACCTTCTTTGTTCACTTGTCTACTTCTAGCAATTGCAAAAGCATCTTCATGAACTTCATCTGTAATTGTTGATCCAGCAGCAATAAATGCATTTTTACCAACAGTTACAGGAGCAACTAAATTAGAATTGCAGCCAACGAAAACGTTGTCTTCAATTACTGTTTGGAATTTATTTTTTCCATCATAGTTGCTAGTAATAGTACCGCAGCCAATATTTACGTTTTCACCAACTGTCGCATCTCCAATATAGCTTAAGTGCGCAGCTTTACTTCCTTTACCAAAAGTTGCTTTTTTCATTTCCACAAAGTTACCCATGTGGACATTTTCTAAGATATGACAATGATTTCTAAGTCTTGCATATGGCCCGATATCAACACCGTTTTCAATAATCGAATCAGCAATAACAGAGAATTTAATTTCTACGTTATCTTTGATTTCTACATTATCAAATTCACAATAAGGTCCAATATGACATCCATTACCAATCACTGTTTTTCCTTTAATAATACATCCTGGTTCAATTGTTGTATCATGACCAATCACTACATCTCTACCAATATAAGTATTTGTCATATCTACAATATTTACACCGTCTAATAGATGTTTTTTATTAATACGATATTGTAATTGTTTTGTTGCTTCTTGTAATTCAAACTTATCATTAATTCCACCAACTTCTGATAAGTCATCAATTTTATAACCACCAACATTTAAATTTTGATGATTCATAATTTCAATTACATCTGTAATATAGTATTCATTTTGAGCATTGTTATTTGTTACTGATTCTAATGCTTTAAATAAAGCAGCATTATCAAAGCAATATTCTCCAACATTCATTTCAGAAATATTTCTTTGTTCATCTGTACAATCTTTATACTCAACAATACCTTTAACTTGATCATTTTCTCTAATAATACGACCAAATTTCTTATTTAAGTCACAATCACATGTCATGACTGTTCCTTTCATTTGATGTTCATTATGATATTGAATTAACCCTTGTAATGTTTCTTTAGTAATTAATGGTGCATCACCATTTAAAACAATAGTTGTTCCTTCTTTATCTCCTAAAACATCTTTTGCTTGCATCAATGCATGTCCAGTTCCTAATTGTTCTTTTTGCATTACGAACTCAACACCATCAACAAGTTTCATGACTTCTTCAGCTTTATGTCCAACAATAACATAAATACCATCAACACCTAAACCTTTTAATTCATCAACGATATGACAAACCATAGGTTTATATAAAACTTCATGTACTACTTTAGGCTTGTCGGATTTCATTCTTGTACCTTTTCCGGCAGCCATTACTACTGCGTAAGTTTTCATCGTCACACCCCTCTACGACGTCATTCTAACAAAATATAACTCATAATTAAAGATGAATAAGACAATTTATTGCAAATTCCTACATCTTTTCAAAAAAAGAAAATCTTATCACAGATTTTCTTCCTTGTTTAAAATTTTCGATTTTCTAACAAAAAAATAACGTTTTCTAAAGAATTCATATCCTTTATTCATAATTTCTTGATTTCTAGTAATACCAAATACACATGAACCACTTCCTGACATTAAAGCTCCATCAAAACCTAACTTCATCATTTCTTTTTTGATTTCTTTAATTTGTGGCACCATTTTAATAGAAGGAAGTTCTAATGTATTTTGTAGATTATCAATAACTGCTTGATAATCATTCATTTCAATTCCTTTTTTCATCTTTCTGCAATCTTGATGTTTTACCTTAGATAAATCTAATGAAGTAAATGCTTTTTGAGTTGAAACACCTTTTTTAGGTTTTACAAGTAATAAATAAGCTTCAAAAGGTTCATCAATAAATTGTAATTTTTCACCAACACCTTCAACAAAAGCTGTTTTTTCATAAATACAAAATGGAATATCTGCTCCTACTTCTTTTCCTAAAGCAGCCATTTCTTCATAAGATAAATTTAAATGAAATAATTTATTCATAGCTTTAATAACTGCTGCTCCATCAGCACTTCCACCAGCTAATCCTGCTTGCGTTGGAATATGCTTATAGACAAAGATCTTAACACCTTTTTTTAATCCGTATCTTTCTTGCATCAATTGTGCAACTTTATACATAATATTTCTTTGATCGGTAGGAACGATCTTACTATTTGACTCAATTTCAATTCCTTCATCAATGACATTAATATAAATGAGATCATGTAAAGTAATAGGTGCCATGATCATTTCTAAATCATGATATCCATCTTCTCTTTTTCTTACAACATCTAACGCTAAATTTACTTTTGCATATGCTCTTACTTTCATTTTTCATTACCTCGGATACAAATTTCTGGCAACCCCTCTTGTATCAATTCCACCAACACCTAATTGTTTAAAAGAGGTTTTCTCTATAACTTTTTCTAAATCAACATACTCTTTAATATTTGTACTTGCGATTTGAGTTGTGATAATAACAGGATCTAACGCATGAATATTTTTTCTTGAAGGACTTGATGCAAAGTTAGCACCACTCGCTACTAGAAGTTCATAGTATGACTGACACGCTCCTGCAAAGATTACTAATGCATCTTTGTCGGGTTGATATTCTCTAGCCTTTTTGATTGCTTCTACAAAATCTAAACTGTGCAAATAATCTTGACTATTTCTTTTATGTCCATTTTTTTTCAAGGCATCATGTCCTGTAATGACTAAAAGATGTGGATTATGTTTTTTTAATAGGTTGGTTATTTTACTAGCAAACTCTTCTTCTTTAAAATAATAACCATATGCTCTAATACCATATTCTTGATATTTTTTCATACACATCTTTAAATAAGAAGGATCTCCATCTAAATGTAAAACACTTCCCTTTAAACATTTTTCTTGTGGTAAATGCACATCTTCTATTACTCTTTTCTCTTGAACAAGCTCTAAATCATCTATTTCACTATCCGCAATAAGACGATACTCTATTCCTCTTAAATAACAAATATTTTCTTGTATATCAATGACTTCAAAAATAATATCTTGATGATATTTTTTTCTACTTACAATATCACCTATCTTCATTCTATCACCATTATATAGTATGTTTATATAATGATTTTGTGATAGCTTGATAATCTTCTAATGTAAGTTGTTCACATCTTAATTTTTGATCTATTTGATTTTCATTTAAAACATCTAATGCATTTTGATATTCTTGTTTTAAATTATTATAAATCGTTTTTCTTCTTTGTTTAAAAGCACTATTTAATACTTTATATAAATCTAAATTAGCTTCCTTATTAATTGTAATCTTTAAAATAGCACTATCAATATGAGGTGCAGGAATAAAAACATTTTGACTTACTGTAAACATATATTCAATTTTACCCATATCTTCAATCATATACATCAGTGGACTTTTATAATCGCTTGTATATTTTAAAGCCACTTCTTTTTGTACCATCACGACAATTTCATCAATAACTTTACTTTCAGTTAAAACCTTTTCAATAATTTGAGTTGTAATATAGTAAGGCAAATTGGCTACTAAAATAACTTTTTCATACTTATCCTTTAAAGTCATTAAATCCTCTAAATTTACTTTTAAAAAATCTTCAAAAACAATCTCAATATTTTCCTGATTTAAAAACTCTTCATAGACTCCTTTAAAACGTGTATCTATTTCATAGCTTCTTACATATCCTGCATAACGTGCTAATACTTGAGTTAAAGCACCAATTCCAGGTCCTACTTCAATCACTGCACATTTTTCATTAACACTTGAACAACGAACGATTTTTTCTACGACATGAGGATCAATTAAAAAGTTTTGCCCATATTTCTTTTTAGGATATAAATCATATTTATCTAATATATATTGAGTTGTACTTTTAGTCGCTATATCCTTCATTCTCTAACTCCTTCTCTATCATTTCCCTGGAAATACCCACCATATTTAATCTTTTAAACAAAGTTTTTGCATTGCCATATCCTAAATGAAATAAATCATAAACCTTTAATCTTTTCTTTTTATCTCCAATAATATCTAATTCTAAAAACTCTTTCCAAGAAATACTTTCTTCTTGATTTGAAAATGTAACAACATTTTCAATTGCTTTCTTTACAGCTTCTTTATTTGCTTCAGCAATACCTAGTTTCTTTTTACCAATTGCATCTTTTCTATCAACAAAAGCATGTTTACAATTTTGTACATATTTCTCCACTTGGTTTCTAATCCTTAAACCTGGATAATCTGGATCTGTTAAAACAATAACACCTCTTGTCTTACTAGCCTCTTTAATAAGCTCTAATGTTTTATCATCTAATCCTAGTCCATGTGTTTCAATAGTATCTACATCATATAATTCTTTTAATAATTGGCTATCTGTTTTTCCTTCAACAACAACAATTTCATTAATTCTTTTCATAACTTTACCATTTTAAATAAATCGTCTTCAATTGATCATTCGTGATATATTGAATATGATCTACCCCTTCTATTAAACGATAGGCATCTCCTTTTTTTGTTAATCTTTCTTTAGCATCATTATATACTTCATTTGAAAATTGAAAATAACATTCTCTTTTATTTTTATTTATTTTAGCTATTAAAGTATTTAATTGATATAAATCAAAATACAACCCTTCTTCTTTAAAATAAGTATGTTTATCATTTTTAGTTATTTTATAATGATCATCTAAATCATACATTTGTTTCATTGTTTGACTATCAAACATCAAATAATTATTATTGATGATTTCCTCATCATCTAATACTAAATCACCCCAGGTTGCATCTATATAATAATAATCATTGTCATATTTTATCATATTTATTGCATGTTTGTCTTTTCTTCCTTTTATTGTTTTCCCTGTCAAATATGTTGCTTTAAAATGCAATTGATTGAGTAGATATTGCATTGTTTTTGCATAACCACTACAAACTGATTGATGATTAATAAGAACACTGATTATTTCTTGGTTATATTTTGCTTGTTCATTATACTTACAATGAGTAATAACATCATCATAAATATATTTTATTTTTTGATAGGATTTTAAATCTTGTGTATCCTCTTTTAGTTGTTTGACAATTTTCTTTATCCTTTTTTGATCTTTAAGAATTTCTTTTTCTTTCATACTATATTCAAAATTAAAAAGACCTTTTGTATTAAGAGACCATTCCTTAATATAAAATAACTCTGGATGATCCTTTAAAACTGCATTAACAATTTGACTCACTTTATCTATCTCTTTTTCTTTAATATAAATATTTTGTTTTCTTGTATAAGCAATATTATAAATTATTTGATAGAGTTGTTTTTGTTTTTTATTTAAAAGCTGGTAATGATATTTAAAACATTGATCTTGTTTAAATTTATTTTCTATACTTTGGTAAGATTGTGGAAAACATCCACATAATAAAAATAATACAAGTAGACTAATCAGTTTTTTCATTTTAAAAAAAATAATCTAGCGAATGCTAGATTACTCTTCCCTCAATTTATATTCAAAATAACTCTTACCAAAATAAACTACACTACCTGCCAAGAGCATCATTAATAATCCTAAGCACATAATAAACATCCCCTTCTTATTCATATCATACTCTTTTATACTATTTTATGCAAATTATTTAGATTTTATATCCTTTTTTTACTTTTTTTTTCTACAATCTTTTTAAAACTATTATTATAAAATATTATTAGTAAAATAAATATTTTTAAACTTGTTCAATGATTTAAAAGGGGTTAGAATTATAATAAGTAGGTGATATGATGAATGCCGATAGATTATTTATGCTTGTTGATACATGTGCCAATATTGATGAAGTAAAACACGAATTTCCAAATTTAGATTTTTTAACTTATTTTTATGCTTTATTAGGATATTACTGTATTCCTACAATCAAGTTATATAATGAAACAAAAATTGATGAAAACACTTTGAATGGTATTCTTAATGGAAAAATTCAACCTCAAAGAGATGATCTTATTCAAATGAGTTTAGTTTTAAATATTGATTTAAAGAAAACAAACTTTATGCTTTCTCTTGCTGAATGTGAAACATTATCCTATAAAGAAAGTAGGGATAGTTTAATCATTTGTGCTATTAAAAATCATTATTCAATTAATAAAACAAATATGATGTTATCAACCTGCAATCTTATCAAAATATAAATAGTGGTTCAAAAATGAACCACTATTTTTCTATTTATTTAAGTTTTTAAATGCTGTCGATAACATTAATTTAATACGATTTAATTGGTTAACTTCACTTGCTCCTGGATCATAATCTACAGCAACAATATTACTTTGAGGATATTTCTTTCTTAAAGCTTTGATTGCTCCTTTACCAGTAACATGGTTAGGTAAACATCCAAATGGTTGCATACATACAATATTTGGTGCTCCACTTTCAATAAGTTCAATCATTTCACCAGTTAAGAACCAACCTTCACCTGTTTGGTTACCAATTGAAACAACTTCTTTGGCTTTATCAGCAAGATGTTCAATAGATGCTGGTGGATCAAAACGTTTAGATTTTTCTAATGCTTTAATCATATCTTTTCTTAAGAAATCTACTGCTTTAACAGCGAATTCACATAGCTTAGCAGCTTTAGCTGTCGCATTGAAATGTTTTCTTTCAAATGTTGTTGAATAGAAACAATATTGGAAGAAATCAATTAAATCAGGCATAACTGCTTCTCCACCTTCTCTTTCAATAATATCAACAATTTGATTATTAGCAGTTGGATGGAATTTAACAAGGATTTCTCCTACTAAACCAACTCTTGGTTTCTTGATATCCAATAAAGGTAATTCATCAAAATCTTTTACGATTTGATAAACATTTTTCTTAAATTCTTTCATGCTACCTGTTTCAATATTTTTCATACATTTTTCTACCCATGATTGATAAAGTCTATTAGCACTTCCTTTTTCTTTTTCATATGGTCTTACACGATAAAGGACTCTCATGAATAAATCTCCATACATTGCACCGATAATAACTTTCTTAGCAAGAGGATAAGTAATCTTAAATCCTGGATTTGATTCAATACCTTGTAAGTTAGCACTAATAACTGGTACTTGTTCTAAACCAGCATCTTTTAAAGCTTTACGGATAAATCCGATATAGTTTGTCGCACGACATCCACCACCTGTTTGAGAAATGATCAAAGCTGTTTTGTTGACATCATATTCACCACTTGTTAAAGCTTCCATCATTTGTCCAGCAACAAGGATACTTGGATAGCAGGCATCATTGTTGACATATTTTAATCCAGCTTCTGTAGCTCCTTTATCTACTGATGGTAAGACTTTTAAGTTATAACCACTTTCTTGCATTGCTTTTTCAACAAATTGGAAATGGATTGGTGACATTTGTGGACAAAGGATTGTCCAACGATCATCTTTCATTTCTTTAGTGAATGGTACTTTGACTGGTTTATATTTTTTAGATAAATCAATTTCTTTATTTTCTTGTTTATCAATTGTTGCTTTTAAGGAACGGATACGGATACGAATAGCACCTAAGTTACTTCCTTCATCAATTTTAATAAGTGTATAAATCTTATTTCTCGCATTTAAGATTTCAGCTACTTGATCTGATGTTACAGCATCTAACCCACAACCAAATGATGTTAATTGAATTAATTGTAAATTAGGTTGTGATGATACAAAAGATGCTGCATGATACATTCTTGAATGATATGTCCATTGATCCACAACACGTAATTCTTCTAATTCTTTATCTAAGTGACAAACACTGTCTTCTGTTAAAACAGCCATGCCTTCACCAGTAATTAAATCTGCTAATCCATGGTTGATTTCTGGATCGACATGATATGGCCTACCTGATAAAACAACACCTGTCATATTATTTTCTTTTAAATATGCAAGGACTGTTTCCCCTTCTCCTTGAATATCTAAACGGCATTGTTGTAGTTCTTCATAAGCATGTTCAATCGCTGCTTTTAATTCTTTATCACTAATACCAAATGATTTAAATTCATCTTTTAAGTTTGTAAACATTGTTTTTCGGTTACTTAAATCTATGAATGGATTTCTAAAGATGATTTCATTTGTTTCTAAGTTATCTACGTTATTTCTAATAACTTCTGGATAAGAAGTTACGACTGGACAGTTGTAATGATTTCCTTGAGTAACATTTTCTTTTCTTTCATAAGCTACTGAAGGATAGAAAATATATTTAATTCCTTTTTCAATTAAACTTTCAATATGTCCATGTGATAATTTAGCTGGATAACATACACTTTCTGATGGAATAGATTCAATTCCTTTTTCATAGATTTTTTTACTTGAACGTGGTGATAAGACTACTCTGAATTTTAAATCAGTAAATAATGTATGCCAGAAAGGATAATTTTCATACATATTCAAGACACGAGGAATACCTACTGTTCCACGTTTTGCTTCTTTAGCCGTTAATGAACGATAATTGAAAACTCGACGATATTTATAATCATATAAGTTTGGTAATTGTTTTGATTTAGGAGGTAAGTTTGCTCCTCTTTCACATCTGTTTCCACTGATATGTTCACTACCATCATTAAATGAAGAAACTGTTAACATACAATGATTTGTACATTTTTGACAATAACGAATTGTACTTTCATAACCGAAAGCATCAACTTGTTCCTTATTAAGTAATGTTGTTCCTTGTCCTTGATATCTTTCTCTAGCAATTAAAGCAATACCAAAAGCACCCATTAATCCAGCGATATCTGGACGAATCGCTTTGATTCCTGTTTCTTGTTCAAAAGCTCTTAAAACAGATTCATTATAGAATGTTCCACCTTGTACTAATACTGATTTACCAATACTTTCAGGCGAACGTAATTTAATAACTTTATATAAAGCATTTTTAATAACAGAATAAGCAAGACCTGCAGAAATATCTTCAATCTTAGCTCCTTCTTTTTGTGCTTGTTTTACTTTAGAGTTCATAAATACAGTACAACGTGATCCTAAATCAATTGGTGCTGTTGATTGTAAAGCTAGATTAGCGAAATCAGCAACATTATACCCTAATGATTTTGCGAATGTTTCAATAAATGAGCCACATCCTGATGAACAAGCTTCATTTAATAAAATATCTTGAATAATACCATCTTCGATCTTGATAGCTTTCATATCTTGTCCACCGATGTCTAAGATAAATGAAACATCATCTTTAAAATATTTAGCGGCTGTAAAGTGAGAAATTGTTTCTACTTCACTGACATCCATTTTAAATGCAGATTTAATTAAAGCTTCACCATATCCAGTTGAACCAGCATGAACAAGTTCTACTCCTTTAGGTAAGATTTCATAGATTTCTTTTAAGATCTTACGAACAACTTCAATTGGATTTCCTTCATTAGATGAATAGAATGTATATAACACAGAACCATCTTCATCAACTAATACAGCTTTAGATGTTGTCGAACCAACATCTACACCTAAGAAAGCTTTTCCTTGATATGTATTTAAATCTCTTTTCTTTACTTTAGTACGATAATGTCTATTTCTAAATTCTATACGATCTTCTTCTGTTTCAAATAATGGTTTCAAAGTATCAGTTTCATCGGAAATACCATCTTTTAATGATTCTAAAATAGTAACAAGTTGATCAATTGATGTTTGATTCACTTTATCCTCTCTAGCAAGTAAACAAGCTCCCATAGCAACGAATAATTGTGAGTTTTGAGGAAAGATAACATCTTCATCTTTTAAATTTAATGATTCAATAAAACGTGTACGTAATTGATCTAAGAAATAAAGAGGACCACCTAAGAAAGCAACTTTACCACGAATAGGTTTACCACAAGCAAGACCACTAATTGTTTGATTAACAACTGCTTGGAAAATAGAAATAGCAATATCTTCTCTTGCTGCACCTTCATTAATTAATGGTTGAATATCTGTTTTCGCAAATACACCACAACGAGAAGCAATTGGATAAATTGTTTCATAATTTTTAGCAAGTTCATTTAATCCTGCAGCATCTGTTTGTAATAAAGAAGCCATTTGATCAATAAAAGCTCCTGTACCACCTGCACAAGTTCCGTTCATTCTTTGTTCAAGAGTTGATTCAAAATAAGTGATTTTTGCATCTTCTCCACCTAATTCGATTGCGACATCACATTCAGGAATATATGTTTCTACTGTCTTTGTACAAGCAATCACTTCTTGAACGAATTCTACATTTAAGTGTTTTGATAAAGAAAGCCCACCTGATCCAGTCATAACTACTTTAACTGGTAAGTTTCCATGGTGTTCTTGAACTTCTTTAATTAGACTTTCTATTGCTGGTTTAACATCAGAGTAGTGTCTTTGATATTTTGAATAGATACATTGATGTTCTTGATCTTCCACATATAATTTTACTGTTGTTGATCCTACATCAATTCCCATGTAATATAATTTATCCATTTTTTGACTCCTTTACTAAATTAAGTGTCATTTTAGAAATCGTATTTCTAAATTGTTTCACTTCTTTTTCATCAATTCCATCTAACATAATTTTTTCTAATTGAATAACATGATGATCAATCTTTTCTACTGTACTATACGCATGTTCAGTTGCTTTGATTTTTTTCATACGTTTATCATTTTCAACAGGTTCTTTTGTGATATATCCGTTCTTTTCTAAAGAATTTAAAAGACCTGTTGCAGTTGATCTTCTAATATTAAAATATTTTTCTATGTCTTTTTGATAAACTTCTTCATCATTTTCACATAAATAAATAAGAATTAGCCCCTGCGGTCCTGATAACATACAATCAATACCATGAATATCATCTAAATAACGTCCCATATATTTAGACAAAACACGTATTTCCATTCCTATTCGATGTTCCATAAATGTCTCCTTTTTTGTTCGGCTGCTAACATTATACGCTTTTGTCACACTATGTCAAATTATTTGAAATTTTATTATTTAAACAAAAAAATAGATATTTTCATATCTATTTAAATAAAGCACTTCCAATTCTAATCATTGTTGATCCATGTTTTAAAGCTTCATGATAATCATTAGACATTCCCATTGATAACTGATCCAATTGATACATTGGATAATCTTTTTGAAGTCTTTGTAAAAGCTCTTGTGTCATTTTAAAATACCTTTCAGTTTCACTACTTTCAATATGTGGTGCCATCATCATAAGTCCTCTTACTTTGACATGAGGATAATCTTTTAAACTATTAAATACTTCATCAATTTCTTCTACTTCAAAACCATGTTTACTTTCTTCTTTAGCAATATTTACTTGAATTAAAACAGGCATTTCTAAATCTCTTTTAGCGGCTTGTTTTTCAATTTCTTTTAATAAAGAATAACGATCTACTGCATGAATTAAAGTTACTTTATCAATAATATATTTAACTTTATTAGGTTGTAATGTTCCAATAAATTGAAATTCACCATTACCATGATAATTTTCATACTTTTCTAAAAAGGCTTGTACTCTGTTTTCACCAAAACATGTTACACCTAATTCTTCTAATTTTTCTATTTCATGAACATCTACATATTTTGTAGCTGCAACAAGTTTTGCTGGTTTTACTTCCTCTAATATCTTTTTAACTGCTTCTTCATTTACAATCATAAAACTCTTCCTTTCATGATAAATTCTTATTTAATTATAATTCAATCAAAAAGAAAAACAAGAACTTAGTCTTGTTTTAATCTTATTCTTTCTGATTCCTTTTTTAATACTTTCATTAAAATAGGTGCACATATTAAATAAAAACAAAAGTTTCCTACTGCATGAAAAGTATCAAATAACAATCCTGCCATATAATAAACAATATATAAAGAAGGACCACCTAACATTAATTGTTCTAGAGAAACAACAATACCAAAGACATACCCCATAAAAAAGGAAAAGATAGCCATAGGAAACAGTTTTGGTTCCTTATGTATCTTTTTTAAAAAATCTAATAAAACCTGTGTAATCAAACAAATAACAACCCAAGCTAATATTTGAAAGAAAGTCCATGTTCCCATGCCTAAAAACAAATTAGAAACAACAGTTGTAACAATACTTAATTTAACTCCAAAACCTAATCCAAATAACATGACAGAAATAATAATGATAGAAGTAACAGGTTTAATATTAGGTAATGCTTGTAGATATATACGAGAGGCAATATTAACAGCCGCTAATATTCCTATTAAACTAATTTCTTTTACTTTACTTGAATGCATATATTCTCCTATTCGTAGTTAACATAATACCAAACAACTTTATCACCATCTTTTAAATCATATTTAATTGCTGCCTTATTAGGCGCAACACCATTAACACTATACATCCATCCAGACATTGGCCCATGTTGTTTTTCTTTTAAACCACCTATTCCTGAAACATAATAATCACTACCCTCAACCTCTTTACCATTTTTAGCTGCTATAATTTTTAATACACTTAAAGCATTACTATTTTTATCAACATTTAAAGTACCAGCCATCATTGTATTTCCCATTCCAATTACTTGAATATTTATTGTAATTTTTTCATTAGTTGGTTGTTGATTCGATGAACTATTGGTTGATGAATTATTTGACTGATTATTACTTGTTTGTCCACTATTTGATTGAGATCGATTCGTAGAACTTTGAGAATGACCTGCACTACTACTTTTACTATTGCTTTGAGTTGTAGATGATGATTTACTATTTGATTTATTTTCATCATTTGTTTTTGTTTCATCTGTTGATTGTGTTGATGATTGACTGTCATTTTGTGTAGATTCACTTGTTTCTTGTGTTTGATCAGTTGTCTCTTGTTTCTCTTCTTTTTTAGTTTCCTTAGTATTTTTTTCTTTCTTATTTTTTGTAGCGTCTACTTGTGCTACTTGATTGGTTTTATAATTTCCAGTAACACCATTATAAATAGAAAAACTACCAATAAAAACAAAAGAAATTGTAATAAATAATATTACAATTCTTTTTGTTTTATCCATATTTTTTATTTTATTAATGAACTCTTTCATATTCTTTTCTTAATACTAAGAATAATCCACCAGACACCATTGATAATGAAACAAAGATAACAACATTAGTTTCATCTCCAGTTTTTACTGAAGTTGTTTTTTGATTTGTTGTTTCAACTTTATTTGTAGATTGGCTATCTTTTTTTGTATCTGTTGGTTGTACTGGTTTTGTGTTATCAGGTTGTTCTGGATTCATCATTTTATCATAAGCTTTTTTTGCTTTTTCAAAAACTGAACCATTTTTATATGTACCTAATGTTTTAGCTACTTCTGCAGTTGTATATTCTGCATTATAACCACTTGGGAATGACCCATCGCTTAATTGTGTATTTAAAAGACAATCTATTGGATGAATAGTATAGCTATCATTTAATAAACTATTTGTATCATAGGCGAACATTCCTTCTAATACTTGAGATTGAGTATCTACATTATCAGTAGTAATCCATCCTGTTGTTGTTACAGTTGTATTACTTTTTATATAATCAATTGCTTTATTAATAGTAGTGGCATATTTTTCTTTATTAACAACTGCTAAACCTTCGATAACCCATCCTGTAGTATCATAGTCAGCATAGTAAACTCCACCCCATTCATAACCACAAACACTAGATGATGCTAAATCTGTATTTAACTTATCAGCAAGTAAATTTGTTTTTTCTGATGATGTAGCATATAAAGCATATAATGTCCAAATATCTGAAGAAGCTCCCCAGCTACCTTCAACATTACCATTTTCATCAATTTGGCTTTCTAATGTTTCTTTGTCTTTTGTAGGATCAATTCCTAATAAAACTTCTGTTACAATTTTTTTAGAAAGTGATGTTTTACTAAAATCTACTGAAGAAATATCAAATTGATTACTTTCTGCTTCTAACCCTAAAGATTCTACAGCAAGAATTTTATCTGCATTATTTAAAGTATTGTTATTTTTATAATATTCAACAACTTTAGAATAAACATCATTAATTTTTGATGTATCATAAGAAGCTGCCGATACACCAGAAATAGCAGTCATAAAACATAATACTGAAATCATAAGACTGCATACAATTTTTTTCATTTTCATATTCTTTCCCCTTTCAAATTAAATAACTCCTAAATAAAAACTAGGCATAGTTATCCTAGTTTATCTAGAAGAACTACTTTATACTCCGTAAAGTGTATCCTTAGATATAGGCAAGTATTCCGACTCTGTTTCATTGTTTAAGCGTCTTCCCAGTTTCCCAGTGACTTTGATGCTTATTCTCCACATTACGGCGGCGGGACCGTTCAGGTATTTCACCTGATTCCTTTTTAATTTAAATATATAATATTTAAAACCTATAAATATTATTCAATTTTACTTTGTACTTGGACATTATATTATAATTGATAAAAAAAATATAGACAGAATAGAAAAAAATCGCATGAAATCATGCGATTTTAGATTATCTGATTGTTGTACCTACTGGTAATTCTCCTGCATCTACAACACCTAATACTTTTTTATCTCCACCGGCAAGAACCATCCCTTGTGATTCTACGCCTCTTAATTTAGCTGGTTTTAAGTTTGTGACAACAATAACTTTTTTACCAGTAAATTCTTCTGGTGAATAAACATCAGCAATACCACTTACGATTTGTCTTGGTGTTTCTTCACCAACATCAATTTGGCTTACTAATAATTTATCAGCATTTGGATGTTTTTCACATTTAATAACTTTTCCTACTTTTAATTGAATTTTAGAGAAGTCATCAATTGTAATTTCTTCTTTTGTTTCTTTAGCTTCTTTTTCTTTCTTTTCTTTTACAGCTTTGATAGAAGCTTTTTGTTTTGCTTCAATAACTTCTACTTTTTTAGCAACTTCTTTTGGATCTAATCTAGCAAATAACATTTCTGGTTTTTCAACAACTTTTGTACCATTTGCATATTTACCAAATTCTTTTAAGCTTTCAAAATCACGTTGATCTGTATTAATTTGATCTAAGATTTTTGTAGCTGTTGAAGGCATATATGGATATAGCATAACTGCTGAGAATCTGATTGCTTCAATTAAGTTATATAATACTGTAGCTAAACGATCTTTTTTAGTTTCATCTTTAGCTAATGCCCATGGCATTGTTTCATCAATATATTTGTTTGTTCTTCTTAATAAGTTGAAGATTTCATCTAATGCATTTGATGCTTTGAATTCATCCATTTTAGCAATAGATTTAGCTGGCATAGCTAACGCTAAATCTTTTAATTCTTGATCTACGTCTTCACATACGTTTTTGTTTTCTACAATACCACCAAAGTATTTATTAGACATAGCAATTGTTCTATTAACTAAGTTTCCTAAAACGTTAGCAAGATCACTATTAATTCTTTCTACTAATAAATCCCATGTAATACTTCCATCATTATCATATGGAATTTCATGTAATACGAAATATCTTACTGCATCAACACCAAAGATATCTACTAAATCATCTGCATAGATAACATTTCCTTTTGATTTGGACATTTTACTTTCACCTTGTAATAACCATGGATGTCCAAATACTTGTTTAGGTAATGGAATATCTAATGCCATTAACATAATTGGCCAATAAATTGTATGAAATCTAACGATATCTTTACCAATTAAATGTAAATCAGCAGGCCAGTATTTTTTATATAATTCACCATGATTTCCATCTGCATCATATCCAAGTCCTGTAATATAGTTTGTTAAGGCATCAATCCATACATAAACAACATGTTTAGGATCAAAATCAACTGGAATAGACCATTTAAATGATGTTCTAGAAACGCATAAATCTTGTAATCCTGGTTTTAAGAAGTTATTCATCATTTCATTTTTTCTTGAAACTGGTTGAATAAATTCTGGATGATCTTCGATATGTTTAATTAAACGAGCTTGATATTTAGATAATTTAAAGAAGTATGCTTCTTCTTTGGCATCATGTACATCTCCCCCGCAATCAGGACATTTACCATCAACTAATTGTGATTCAGTAAAGAATGATTCGCATGCTGTACAATATTTACCTTCATAATGACCTAAATAAATATCACCTTTGTCATATAATTTTTTAAAGATTTTTTGTACTTGTTTTTCATGATATTCATCAGTTGTTCTCATGAATCGATCATACGATGTATCCATCATATCCCAAATATTTTTAACTACACCTGCAACTTGATCTACATATTGCTTAGGTTCAATTCCTGCTTCTTTAGCTTTAATTTCAATTTTTTGTCCATGTTCATCTGTTCCTGTTTGGAATCGAACATTGTACCCTTCTTGTCTTTTAAAACGAGCAATTGCATCAGCTAAAATAATTTCATAAGTATTTCCAATATGAGGTTTACCTGAAGTATAAGTAATTGCTGTTGTAAGATAATAATCTTTTTCGTCTTTCATCTTCTAATCTCCTTTATAAAAATAAAAAACGCCCTTATAAAAGGACGAATAATCGCGGTACCACCTTTTTTACACATTGCTGTGTCACTCAAAACTTTAACGCAGTTAACGATTATTTCTAACTATTTGAAATAACTACTCCTGGGCCATCTCTTAAAGTTTAACATACTGATTTTCACCAGCCATCAGCTCTCTAAATGTTTTGCTTTAACATCTTCCATTCTTCGTATTTATTATATCCTTATTAACTTTATCAAACCCTTAAATCAATGTCAATGAGTTGTTTGAATAAAAATATGTTTCACGTGAAACAAAAATAGTATAGCCTAAACTATACTATTTATATTCAGAATGTCCTTTATATTTGATTAAATCAGATACAGTAACAAATTGATAACCTTCTTTACTTAATTGATCTAAAGCCATTTCTAATCCAGCAACAGAATTTTCATGAATATCATGAATCAAGACAATATTACCATCACCAGTTTTTGCTTTAGCATCTCTTATAATATTATTACATACTATTTGTGCACCATCTGTTGCTTTACTATAACGCCAATCTTCTGTATCTCCATCCCATAAAATCATACTTAAACCATATGTGTTGAAGGCTGATTTAACTGCATCATTTTTTGCTCCATATGGAGGTCTAACAAGTGTCGGTTCAGTACCTGTTGCTTTAAAACAAGCATCTTGTGTTTTCTTAATTTCTTCATCTAATGCAGTTGCATCTAATTTTGTAAGTTGTGCATGTTGATATGTATGACTTGCTATCTCATGTCCTCTTTCATAAACTGATTTAACAACATCTGGATAAAGATTCATGTTTTGACCTAATTCGAAGAATGTTCCTCGACCATTATATTTTTCAAATGCATTCATTGCTCTTTCTGTTAATGTTTTATGTGGTCCATCATCCAATGTAATAGCAACCATTTTTTTCTTTGGATCTACTTTCATTAACTTAGGTGCTTTGACACCTAATGGTGCATTAGATGGAATATTTTTATTTGCTAATTTTATGTAATCTTTATATTCTTTATAATTAATAACAATTTTATTTTTTAATGTATCATCTGTATAATATGTAAAACTATCTTTATCAACTTTTATTAATGTTGATTCTTTGTTATATTCATTTACACCCAATGTATTTAATAAATCTCCATATTTACCATGTAAACAATCTTTTAAAGCAACTAATTGATTTGTTTTACAATCATATGTCATTATAGATTTTGTTGCTTTTGTTTTTGTCTCATCTTCATTAATACGCTTATAATCTAATTCAACAACAACATATTGTTTATAAATCTTTTTACAAGAGTAATCTAGATACAATATATCTTTTTGATCTTTCTTCTTTTTTTCTGATTTTAAATATGTAGTATAAGATTCTTTAATAATTTTATTTAAATTTTTTTCTTTTACTTTAGGATAATATAATGAAACATAAAATTGATCATTATCCTTTTCATAATGTTTTACTGTTCCATATTGCTTATTATTGGTATTATATGTTGTATAATCTTCATACTTATTCTTACCATTGAATAATAAAAAATAAAGGCCTCCCGATATTAATATAATCACCAATAATGTAATAATAACAGATATTGGTTTTAATCTTCTTTTTCTCCCATGTCTACCATAATTATAGCTATCTTTGCTATACATATTACCACTTCCTCCTTTTTTATAATATACCACAAATGATATATCTTTTATAGCTTTTAATTTTGTTTCACGTGAAACAAAAAAAGAATATCATTATTTAGAATGATATTCTTGATAAACACTATTTTTATTTAAATTTCTTTGTTTAGCAACTTCTTTAATTGCATCTTTAGTAGACATTCCTTTTTCAATGTACATATCTACGTCTTCCTTGATTGTTGTTTCAAAAGTTATTTCTTCTTCTACTTTTTGGTTACCTTCAACAACAATAACCATTTCTCCTTTTAATTCTTCTACAATAGAAATAATTTCAGAAATATGACCTCTAATGATTTCTTCATGTTTTTTAGTAATTTCTCTACATAAAGCAATATTTCTATCTCCTAGAATATCTAACATTAAATTTAATGTTTTTTTAATTCTATGTGGTGATTCATAAAAAACAAGTGTTTCTTTATATTTTTTTAAATCAATTAATTCTTTTTTCTTTTTCTTATCTAAATGATCTAAAAAGCCATAAAACATAAATGGTTGTGGAGCAATTCCTGAAACAACTAAAGCATCTAAACAAGCATTACATCCTGAAATAGGAACAACATTTATTTCATGTTCTATTGCTTCTTTAACTAATTCATATCCAGGATCAGAAATAGCAGGATAACCGGCATCACTTACTAAAGCAATATCATTTCCTTCTTCTAATAATTGTATAAGTTTAGGAATTGATTGTTTTATGTTATGTTCATGATGAGAAATAAGTTTTGTTGAAATTTCAAAATGATTTAAAAGCTTAACAGTATTTCTTGTATCTTCTGCAGCAATATATTTTACATTTTTTAAAGTATTAATAGATCGATATGTCATTTCATCTAAATTACCAATAGGTGTTGCTACTAAATATAATGTTGGTCTTTCATTTTCAAAACTCTTTTGTCTATTCATCTATCTTCTCTCCAAACATTCTTCTTACTTCATTACTGTAACTTCCATCATCATTATGTGCATATAATGGTGGTTCGATTTTTAATCCTTTTTTTCCTTTATACATTCCTTCTACTAATAAGACATGTGAATCTCTATTCATTTTAGGATATACAAAACGTATTCTTTTAGGTTCAATATCATATTTTTGCATAATATTTAAAATATCAATCATACGATCAGGTCGATGAACAATTGCAAATCTTCCTTTGTTGTCTAATAAATAAGCTGCCGCTGAAATAATACCTTCTAAATCAATTTTTATTTCATGACGTGCTATTGTTAAATATTCATTATCATTTAAATTACTATTTTCCCCTACTTTAAAAAATGGTGGATTGCAAACAATCAGCTGTGCTTTTGGTAACTCTTTGATAACATCTTTAATATCGCCATGAACGACTTCAATTTGGTCATTTAAATCATTCATCTCAACATTTCTTCTAGCAAGATCAACCGCTTCATCTTGAATTTCTATACCTATAATTTTTTTAGGTGTTCTTTTTGAAAGCAATAATGGAATAGCCGCATTATTTGTACCAAAATCAACAATATTTTTTACATCTTTATTGATTGTACAAAACTGTGATAATAAAACAGTATCCAAAGAAAAGTTAAACATATCTTTTCTTTGGATAATTTTCAAATCATTATATGCTAATAAATAATTAATGACTTCTTGGTTTTCCATTTTTCTTTCCTGCATGATTATTTTTATCAAATTTAATTTCGTCTAAACCAACGAATACAATTCCATTATTTGTTTCAATTTTAACAAGATCATTAATAACATTTAATCCTGTTACTTTTACATCTTTATCTTGATATTTTACATGTGATCCTATTTTAGGAAAACGTTCTTTTTCTAAAGAATAAATTTCATCTTCATATTTTAAACAACACATTAATCTTCCACATGCACCTGATATTTTTTCTATATTAATTGCTAACATTTGATTTTTAGCCATATTAATAGAAACTCCATTAAATTCTCCTAAAAGAGTTGAACAACATAATGGTAAACCACATGTTCCAATTCCACCAATTACTTTTGCTTTATCTCTTGGACCAATTTGTCTTAACTCTATTCTACATTTGAAAACAACAGCTAATTCCTTTAATAGTTCCCTAAAATCAACACGATCATCGGAAGTATACATAAAAATAACTTTTGCTTTATCTAATGTATATTCACAATTAGTAAGTTGCATATTAACATCATATCTTGAAACAATTTCTTTACATGTTACTAATGCTTGTTTTGCATCCTTAACATTTTTTTGATAATTTTCTATATCTTTTTTTGTAGCTTTTCTAACTATCTTTTTTAATTCTGTATCTAAATTAAATTCTGATATATCTTTTAATTCCTGTGATATTTCTCCAAGTTCTAATCCTCTAGCAGTTTCTACAACTACTCGGTCATCTTTTTTTAATTTTAAATTTGTGGAAAAATAATAGATCTTACCAGCACTTTTAAATTTTACACTTGCAAGTTTAATTTCTTCCATATAAATTCCTTTCTATATTCTATACATCATACTATCCATAAGTAATGGAATATTAGCATTTGTATCTAATAAGTATGATGTTTCTAATAATAATTCAATTTTCTTTATTATATCATTGTTATCATATGTTAGTGAATTAAAAAATTCTACGTGATTACAAAAAACAGCTTTTTCATTTTGTTTCACGTGAAACATATCCTTAAGTGCAAGAATAATTAAATTAATAAATAATTTAATATTTTCCTTTTCTTTATGATCTTTAAGCATATGAATTTGTGTGTTTATGATAAGATTTTCTCTATATAAAAATAAATCCTCAACAAAATTAATTGCTTGTAACATAATATCATCAAAATTATCCTGATTTAAATTTTCTAAATCATCTTCATCTTTAATAATATAAGATAAGACACTTGCTTTTTCTTCTTCATATCCTTTAGCAATCAATTTTTCTTTAAGTACTTCTTTATTATCTGGTTTTAATTCTATAACCTGACATCTAGATATAATCGTTGGTAAAATACGATTGATATTTTTAGTTGTAAAAATTGCATAAATACCTTCTGTTGGTTCTTCTAATATTTTAAGTAAAGCATTCATAGCTTCTTTGGTTGTTTTTTCAACATTCTTTAAAATATAAACTTTTGCCTTACCTTCAAGAGAAGATTTTTTGAAAGTTTCTTGTATATTTTCAATGTGTTTCTTTTTAATACTTTCCTCTTCTCCATCAATTTCTATAATATCTGCATATTGATGGTTTAATACTTTTTGACAATCTATACATTGTTCACAAGCTAAGGTTTCATTACATATAAGTGACATTGTTAGAAACTGTAAAGGTTGATCAGTATTATTTCCAACAAGTAAGAATGCATGTGGTATTTTTTTTAAGTTAAATTCATTTTCAATAATTCTATAGAATAAAGGTTGATTTTCTTTTAAATAATCTTTGATCATAATATTTTCTTAATTTCCTTTAAGGCATCTTGTACAACATCTTCAACCTTTTGATCTGCATTGATTTTTACAATACGATCACTATATTGTTTACAAATTGTTAAATAACCTTCATAAACATTTTTATGAAAATCACTTTTTTCTAAATCTAATCGGTTTGTTTCTCTTTGATTAACTTCAATTCTTTCTAATCCTTTTTTATAATCAATATCAAAAAATAAAGTTTTATCTGGCATAACATCGTTTATCGCAAATAAATTCATATTATAAACTTCATCAATTCCTAGATTTCTAGCAACACCTTGATAAGCAAGTGAACTATCTACAAAACGATCACATAATACAATATACCCTTCTTTTAAAGCTGGTAATACTTTTTCTACAAGATGTTGTCTTCTTGCTGCTGCATATAATAAAGCTTCTGTACGTGCATCCATTTTTGTATTTTTCTTATCTAAAATAACATTTCTTATTTGTTCAGCAATATCAACCCCACCTGGTTCTCTTGTAAGTAAGACTTTATGTCCTGATCCATTTAATATTTTTGCAAGTTCTTTAGAAACTGTTGTTTTTCCACTACCTTCTGGTCCTTCTAATGTAATAAACTTTCCTGTCATAATACTTCTCTCCTCTTTCTTCATTATTATAACTGATTTTTCTATTTAAACAAGAAAAGACCTCTTGCAAGGTCTTATATTTTCTTTCTTCCTTCTAAAGATTTTAATAATGTTAATTCATCTGCATAATCAATATTACTTCCTATTGGTAATCCATTAGCAATTCTACTTGTTTCTATTCCTTTTTTCGCTAACAACTTAGCTAGAAACAATGCTGTTGTTTCACCTTCTCTTGTAGGATTCGTTGCAATAATCACTTCTTTAACTCCATCAAGTCTTTCAAATAAAGAATTAATATTTAAATCATCTATCGTTTTACCATCAATCATAGAAATCGTCCCATGTAAAACATGATATAATCCATGATATTCTCTAACCTTTTCCATAGCAAAAACATCTTTAGGACTTTCTACAACACAAATAACTGATTGATCCCTTGTTTCATCTTTACAAATTTCACAAAGTTCACCTTCACAAATATGTCCACATTTTTTACAGTAATGGATATTATCTTGAAAATGAGATAACACATTTGCAAACTCTTGGACATATTCTTTATCCATTGATAAAACATGATAAGCTAATCTTTCTGCAGATTTACCACCTATTCCTGGTAGTCTTTTAAAACATTCAACTAAATCTGTAAATGACTTTGGATAATTCATAATACACTCCTATTCTTCAAATTCAACAATCTCATCACCAAACATATCAATCGCATATTGTTGAGCTTCTGTAAGTTCTACAACCGGTTCATGATATTCATCAATATGATGTAAAACAATTGGTTGTGGTTGTGGTAATTTTTTTTCTTTACTAAGTTGAATAAATCTTTGTCTCATATTTGGCCAATCTGCTTCCATTACTGCAATAAAATCGTATTCTGATCCTAAAACTTCCTTTAAGAAATTTTTTAATGGATAATAATTTTCTGTATAGTTAATACTATTCACTTCTGGTTGATATTTCAATGTCAAAATAAAACCTTTTTCACCAGCAGCTACAGGTTTAGCATCACATAGCATATTTGCATATTTAGCAGTATTAAGATTATAACAATATCTTCTAATAACTGGCCATTTATCTTGAATATCATTTAAAACTGTTCTTTTCGCCTGTACTAAAATATTTAAAATGTCATTAAAGTCTACTTCTATTTGAGCTGTTGTTTTTACTTCTTTTACCTCTTCTTTAGATTCTTCCACAGGAGTTTCTACTTGTTCAACTTTCGGTTCTTTCTTTTCTTCTACCTTTTCTTGTAAATCTTCTTGAGGTTCAATTACTGGTTCTTGTATCTTTTCTACTGGTTTTTCAACCACTTCTTCTTGTTGAACTTCAACCAATGTTTCATGTGAAACATTTTCAATAACTTTTGGTTCTTCTACAACAACTTCTTTATGTTCATTTTCAATTTGATTACATATCTTTAATAAAGCTAATTCAAAATATGTTGATGAATCTACAGCCTGTCCATAATGACTACTGGCATCCATAAAAATATCAATCATTTGAAATGCTTCTTCTACTAATATATAAGGAACAATTTGTTGGATATCGTTTTTATGCAAAACAAATAATAAAGATAAATCTTGCGTGTTTTTAAAAATAATAACATCTTTTAAAACATCTATTAAATCTTGTGTCAATCTCTTTAAATCAATACTTAAAGACATCATATGATCTAATGTTTTTAAAACATTCTTCATATCCTTTGTCAGTAATAATTTAATTAATCGTATTTTTTCATCATTTGCTAATAAACCATAAACTTTATTAATATTTTCTACTGTTAAATGTCTATCATACGCTAAACATTGTTCTAAAATACTTAAAGCATCCCTCATTCCCCCATCAGCCAACTTAGAAATAATTTCAAGAGATTCTTCATCATATTCTACATTTTCTTCTTTTAATACATATTCCAAACGACTAATAATATCATGTTCATCCACACGTTTGAAATCAAATCTTTGACAACGTGAAATAATAGTTGGCAAAATTTTATGTGGTTCTGTTGTTGCTAGAATAAATACGATATGTGCTGGAGGTTCTTCTAATGTTTTCAATAAAGCATTGAATGCTTCAGGTGTCATCATATGAACTTCATCAATAATATAAACTTTATATTTAGCATTAATAGGGGCGTATTTGACTTTATCTATCAAATCTCTAACTTCATTGACTCCATTATTACTTGCTGCATCAATTTCAATAACATCAGGATGATCCCCTTGAGTAATTGCTTTACAGTTAGGACATTCATTACATGGAGGATGATCTCCTGTACAGTTAATAGCTTTAGCTAATATTTTAGCAATCGTTGTTTTCCCTGTTCCACGTGGTCCAGCAAATAAATAAGCATGCGCTATTCTATTTTCTTTAATTGCATTTTTTAATGTAATTGTAACATGACTTTGTCCAGCGACATCTTCAAATGTTTGCGGACGATAAGTACGATACAAGGCTTTATATGACATATTCTCAACTCCTATCTCCTACATTATACACGAAAAAAAGATATGAGTAATCATATCTTTTGACGTTTCTTTTTAAAATAGTCTTTTATTAACTTTGAACATTTATCTTTTAAAATATCTGATTGAATCATGGGAATATAATTAAGTTTAGGATCCGGTAAATGAATCAATTTATCTAAAGACATCCATCTTGTATCACTTGCACCATAAACAACTCTTTGAATATGACTTTGAATAATAGCTCCCGAACACATTAAACAAGGTTCTAAAGTTGTATAAAGTGTACATTCATCTAAGCGCCATCTTCCTATTTTTTTACAAGCTTCTTCAATAGCTAACATTTCTGCATGACCATAAGTTTGATTTAAATACTCTCTTTGATTATATGCACGGGCAATAATTTGATCATCTTTTACAATGATACATCCAATTGGTACATCATCATGTTTTAATGCTTTTAAAGCTTCTTGATAAGCTATTTCCATATATTCTTCATCATTCATCTTTTTTTCCTCTAAAAATAAAGACCATCACACATAGACGGTACTTCTTAATGCTGCTACCTTCCGGTCCTGACATGGTTCGAAGCCGCCTATTGTAATGGCAAATATGATTATAGCGTATTTTAGATTTTTAATCAATATATAAATTCATTAAAAGTGCATCATAATACTTTTGATTGACATTAAACATTTGAGAATATCTCCCTATTTCTTGAAAATTAAACTTTTTATAAAGATTAATAGCTGATAAATTATCCTCTTTCACTTCTAAATCAAGAATTTTTAAAGATGTTTCTTTGATCATTTCTAAAGCTTCTTCCATCATCATTGAAGCAATCCCCATATTCCAATATTCTTTTTTAACAGTGATTGCAAAATGACCAATATGTTTTAATCTTTCTTTTTGTTCACCTTGAATAGATAATAAAGAAACAAGTTCATCATCAATAAAACCACATAAAAGTAAACTATTCTCTTGATCAATAAAATCTTGAATAACTTCCATTTCTTCAAATTCATTTAAATAACATTCATTTAAACCATAAGTTAAGTTATCACTTTCTCCACCAACCTGATTTAAATAATCAATAATCATTGAAGCATCCTCAATTTCTGCTTCACTTATAAATAATTCCATCTTTTTCTTACCTTTCTATAAAAAAGAGTCACCGAAGTGACTATTTTTTAGGAATAATAATGTCTTTACCACCCATATAAGGACGTAACGCTTCTGGAATATTAATAGATCCATCTTCATTATAGTTATTTTCAATAAAAGCAATAACTGCTCTTGTTGAAGCTAAAACTGTATTATTTAAAGTAGAAACATAATAATTTCCATTTTCACCTTTAGCACGAATACCTAAACGTCTAGCTTGTGCATCTCCTAATGTTGAACAAGAACCAACTTCAAAATATTTTTGTTGTCTTGGTGACCAAGCTTCAACATCACATGATTTAACTTTTAAATCAGCTAAATCTCCAGAACAACATTCTAATGTTCTTACTGGAATATCTAAACTTCTAAATAATTCAACTGTATATGACCACATTTTGTCATACCATTCCATAGCTTCTTCTGGTTTACATAAAACAACCATTTCTTGTTTTTCAAATTGATGAACACGATAAATACCACGTTCTTCAATACCATGTGCACCTACTTCTTTTCTAAAACATGGTGAATAAGAAGTCATTGTAATTGGTAATTCTTCTTCTTTAACGATTTGATCTTTAAATTTACCAATCATACTATGTTCAGAAGTTCCAATTAAGTATAAATCTTCACCTTCAATTTTATACATCATGGCATCCATTTCATCAAATGACATAACACCTGTAACAACATCACTACGAATCATGAATGGTGGAATACAATAAGTAAATCCTTTATCAATCATGAAATCTCTAGCGTATGAAAGCATTGCTGATGATAAACGAGCGATATCTCCCATTAAATAATAGAAACCATTTCCACTTGTTCTACCTGAAGCTTCTTTATCTAAACCATTAAAACGAGCAATGATATCAGCATGGTATGGAATTTCATACTCAGGTACAACTGGATCTCCGTATTTTTGAATTTCTACGTTTTCTGAATCATCTTTTCCAATAGGTACTGAATCATGAATGATATTTGGTATTTTCATCATGATTTCTTTTAATTCTTTACCATATTCTTCTTCTTTAACTTCTAAATCTTTTAATTCTTCTGCCATAGAAGTTACTTTTGCTTTAATTTCTTCAGCTTCATCTCTTTTGCCTTCTCTCATTAAAGCACCAATTTCTTTAGAATATTTATTTCTTAAACTTCTAATTTCACTGGCTCTTGTGACAACTTCACGATAATCTTTATCTAATTTATAAGCTTCATCTACTAATCCAACTTTTTCATCTTGAAATTTTTTCTTCATATTTTCTTTGACTAAAGTAGGATTTTCTCTAATTAAATTAATATCAATCATTTTCTTTCCCCTTATATTATTAATAACTGCCTTGATTATACATCAAGGCTATTTTCTTTGCAATTCTCTTTTAATCCAAGCCATAATCACTTGAACAATCATCTCTTGTTGACTGTCATTTAACTGTGTATGTGGCTTAATATTATACCACTTATATAAACACCCTCGACAACATGAAGCCGTGGCATGTTGAGCAATAAACACAGGATGATTTTTCATCGGTGTTTGCTTTCCATCATTTAAAATCACAGCCGGTGCTATTCTTTTAGAAATAAAATCTCTGGCGTGTTGTTCTATAACATCTAAGCCTTTTTCATTACAATAATCTTTATACTTTTTAGCAAGATGAAAAGAACTTCTAAACTTTGAATGATCTAAACGATTAAACAATCTTTTTAATTCTTCCCCATTCATTTCTAAAAGAGTCAGATTACTCTGACTCTTCTTCACCTTCTTCTACAACTTCTTCTTCATTTTTAGCAACAACTTCCACAGAAGAAACCTTGCTATCATGTACTTTAATAAGTCTTACACCTTGAGTCGCACGTCCTGCTGTTTTAACTTGTTCCATAGGTAAACGAATCACAATACCATCATCTGTAATAATTAATAAATCTTCATTACCTTCTACTGCTCTAATCGCTACAATTTGTCCATTACGTTCAGTAACATTAATTGTTTTAACACCTTTTCCACCACGATTAGAAACGCGATATTCATCAATTGGTGACATCTTACCATAACCTTTTTCCGTAACAACCATAATTAATTGTCCTTCACGGTTTGTTGTCATACCAATAACTTTAGAACCATCAACATTAATACCTCTTACACCACTTGCACTTCTTCCCATTGGTCTAACATGACCTTCAGAGAATCTTACAAGTTTACCATTACTAGCAGCAATTAAGATTTCATCATCCCCTTTAGTTAATTTAACACCAACTAAAGAATCATCTTCTTTTAACTTAATAGCAATCTTACCTGTTTGTCTAATGTTTTCAAATTCTGAAATATCAACACGTTTAACTAAACCTTGTTCAGTTGCAAAGAATAAATACCATTGATTATCTTCTTCAATCATCTTCTTATTAATATTAATTAATGACTTAACGCTTTCATCTTTATCAAGATTTAAAATATTAACAATTGGTAATCCTTTTGCTGTTCTACCAAATTCAGGAATATTATATCCTTTCAAACGATAAACCTTACCTTTATTAGTAAAGATCAATAAATCATCATGAGTAGACATATGAATAAGTGAACTAATCACATCATCTTGTGTTGTTGACATACCTTTAACACCACGTCCACCTCTGTTTTGAGATTTATAAGTATCTACTGGCATACGTTTTACATAACCATTATTAGTAAGTGAAATAATAACATCTTCTACTGGAATTAAATCTTCATCTTCAATATCAAATGTACCTTGAATAATTTCAGTACGACGTTTATCACCATATTTTTCTTTCATTTCTAATAATTCATTTCTAATGATTTCTAAGATACGTTCTTCATTAGCAAGAATATCTTTTAAATCAGCAATTGTAATTAATAAATTATTTAATTCTTCTTCAATCTTTTCTCTTTCCAAACCAGCTAAACGTTGTAATTGCATTTCTCTTACAGCTTTAGCTTGTTTATCAGACATTCCAAATTCATCCATTAATCTTTGTTGAATGATTTCAGTTGTTCTACTTGTACGAATTAATTGAATAATTTCATCGATATGATCTAAGGCTTTCTTTAAACCTTCTAAAATATGTGCTCTTGCTTCTGCTTTATTTAATTCAAATTGTGTTCTACGACGAATAACTTCTTCTTGATGTTGTAAATAATATTGAATTAATTCTTTAAGTGTTAAAGTTTTAGGTTCATTATTAACTAAAGCAATATTATTGACACCAAATGTTGTTTGTAAAGAAGTTAATTTATATAATTGATTTAAAATAACTTCTGCTTGAACATCTCTCTTTAATTCAATGACAATTCGAATTCCTTCACGGTTTGATTCATCACGAACATCACTAATACCTTCAACAACTTTATCACGTGCTAAATGCGCAATCTTTTCGACTAATCTTGCTTTATTTACTTGATAAGGAATTTCATAAGCAACGATTCTTTGTCTTCCCTTATGTTCTTCAATTTCTGTTTTTGCACGCATAACGATTAAACCATTACCTGTTTCATAGGCTTTTTTAATCGCACTCTTTCCTAAAATATATCCTCCTGTAGGAAAATCAGGTCCTTGAATATAATTTTCCATTAATTCTAAAACAGTAATATCAGGATTTTTACTTACCGCAATAACGGCATCAATCACTTCACCAATATTATGAGGTGGCATATTTGTAGCCATCCCAACAGCGATTCCTGTTGTCCCATTGACCAATAAGTTAGGAATACGACAAGGTAATACCGATGGTTCTCTTTCTTCACCATCATAGTTTGGAATAAAATCAATCGTATCTTTATTGATATCTCTCATTAATTCCATTGAAATTTTAGACATTCTCGCTTCAGTATAACGCATAGCGGCAGCGCCGTCACCGTCAATTGAACCAAAGTTTCCATGACCATCTACAAGCATATAACGATATGAGAAATCTTGTGCCATTCTCACTAAGGCTTCATAAATTGAAGAATCTCCATGAGGGTGATATTTCCCCATAACTTCCCCAACGATACGCGCAGATTTCTTATACGCTTTATCACTATAACAACCAAGTTCATTCATACCATAAACAATACGTCTTTGAACTGGTTTCATTCCATCTCTTACATCAGGTAATGCACGTGCTACGATAACTGACATGGCATAATTCATGAAAGAAGTTTTCATTTCTGATGTTAATTGAATTTTTCTAATTCCTTTTTCTTGATTATCCATTTTCTACTCCTTCTAAATATCTAAATCAGTTACATATTTTGCATTTTCTTGAATAAATTCTCTACGAGGTTCAACTTTTTCACCCATTAACACATCAAAAATCATATCTGCTTCCATCGCTTCATCTAATTCAATACGATTTAAAATACGGTGTTCAGGATCCATTGTTGTTTCCCATAATTGATCCGCATTCATTTCTCCTAACCCTTTATATCTTTGGATAGAATATTTTGCACCTTCACCAAGTTTAGTTCTTAAATCATCTAATTCTTCATCACTATATAAATAGTGTTCTTCTTTTCCATGTTTTAATAAATAAAGTGGAGGTTGAGCCGCATAAACAAAGCCACCTTCAATTAAAGGTTTTAAATAACGATATAAGAAAGTTAACATTAAAATACGAATATGTCCTCCATCGACATCGGCGTCGGTCATAATAACGATTTTATGATAACGTAATTTATTAATATCAAAATCTTCACCAATTCCTGTACCAAAAGCAGTAATCATACTACGAATCGTATCACTTGATAAAACACGATCTAATCGCGCTTTTTCAACATTTAAGATTTTACCACGAAGCGGTAAGATAGCTTGAATACGACGATCTCTACCCATCTTAGCACTACCCCCGGCAGAATCCCCTTCGACAATGAAGATTTCACATTCACTAGCATCTCTTGATGAGCAGTCAGCTAATTTCCCAGGCAATGATGTAATTTCCATTCCTGTTTTTCTTCTTGTCATTTCACGTGCTTTTTTCGCAGCTAAACGTGCATGAGAAGCAACAATAGCTTTTTCTACAATGATTTTAGCTGTATCTGGATTTTCTAATAAGAATTGATCCAATGATTTAGAAATAATATTTGAAGCAATCTTTCTTACTTCTGCATTTCCTAATTTTGTTTTTGTTTGTCCTTCATATTGAGGATCAGGATGTTTAACAGAAATAATCGCTGTTAAACCTTCACGACAATCTTCTCCTGATAAAGCATCATCTTTTTCTTTTAAGAAGTTTCCTTTTCTTGCATAGTTATTAATAACCCTTGTAAGAGCTAAACGGAAACCTTCTTCATGTGTTCCTCCTTCATGTGTATTAATATTATTACAGAAAGAGTAAATATTTTCTTGATAACCATCATTATATTGCATTGAAACTTCAATCTTAATATCATTTTGCATATCTTCTACATAAATGATTTCATCATGAATTGGTGTTTTATTTTTGTTGATATAAGCAACATATTCCTTAATACCACCTTCATACATATAATCATGTTCACGATTTTGTCCATCTCTTAAATCAGTTAAACTAATTCTTAATCCCTTATTTAAGAAAGCAAGTTCTCTAATTCTTTGTCTTAAAACTTCATAATCATAAGTTGTTGTTTCTTTAAAGATTTCAGCATCTGCTTTAAAAGTAACCTTTGTTCCTTGCTTATCAGTAGGTCCTAATTCTTTTAATGGTGCAACTGGTGTCCCACCATTTTCAAATCTTTGATAGTATTCTTTTCCATCACGATAAACATTGACTTCTAGCCATGAAGATAAGGCATTAACAACAGAAGCACCTACACCATGCAATCCACCGGAAACTTTGTAGCCTCCGCCACCAAATTTACCACCAGCATGTAAAACAGTAAAAATTGTTTCAACTGTTGATTTACCTGTCTTAGCGTGTTTTCCAGTTGGCATTCCACGACCATCATCAATAACTTCAACTACATCGTCATCTTTCAAAATTACTTTAATATGACTTGCATACCCTGCTAAAGCTTCATCGATTGAGTTATCAACAATTTCCCAAACCAAATGATGTAACCCTCTAGATGATGTCGTACCAATATACATACCCGGTCTTTTTCTAACAGCTTCTAATCCTTCTAATACTTGGATATCTGACTCATCATAGCTATGTTGTACTTTATTTTCTTCTGCCATCATTTTTCCTCCCTATGATTAATATTAATTTTCTTAGCTTCTTTAATAACATGATGTTCTATTCCATCTATTGATGTTGTTGTAATAAACGTTTGAATACGATTATTTAAAATATCTAAAAGTTTTGTTTTTCTTTGATCATCTAATTCTGATAAAACATCATCTAATAAAAGAATAGGATATTCTCCAATTTCTTCTTTTATTAATTCTATTAAAGCTATTTTCATACTTAAAACGATTGTTCTTTGTTGACCTTGAGAAGCAAACTGATGTGCACTCTTATTATCAATAAAGATCTTCATATCTTCCTTATGAATTCCATAATAAGTACTTAAATATCTTAAATCTCTTTCAATTCCTTTTTGATAAAGTTTTAAAATATCTTCTTTATTAACATCTTTAATAAAACATTCATATCGCAATTCAACGATCTCATGACAATTTGCAATATTTAAATAAATATCTTTTACTTTTAAAGATAAACGTTCGATAAAATTATTTCTTTTTTCAATAATCTTAATTTGAACTTCAGCTAATTGCTCATCTAAAGTTTCTAGATATTCATCATATTTACCTCTTCTTTGATTCAATAATTTAAGATACTGATTTCTTTCCTTTAATAATCGATTATACTTAGTAAGATAAAAAACATAAATTGGTGAGATTTTAGATAACTCCAAATCTAAAAACTTTCTTCTAATACTCGGAGAACCTTTAACCAATGATAAATCATCTGGTACAAAGACAACCGCATTTAAATAACCTACATAATCTGAAATCTTTAAAATATCTTTTCCATCTACTTTTGCTTTTTTTGATTCCTTAGATAAAATAAGTTCTAATTGATGCATTCTTTCATTAGAAAAAACATTTCCTTTTACTTTTGCAAAGTCATGATCAAATCGAATCATTTGATCATTGATATGTGTTCTAAAAGATTTACAGACAGATAATAAATAGATTGCTTCAATAATATTCGTTTTCCCTTGAGCATTCCCACCAATTAAAATATTAATTCCTTGATCAAACTCAATAAAAAAATGATTATAATTTCTAAAATCAGTCAGTTCTAAATTATTGATGCGCATTTATACAATAAAAATTTCCTTCAAATTCAACTTGGTCACCATCATGAAGCTTTTTTCCTCTTCTAAGTTCCACTTCACCATTGACCTTTACTTGACCATCTTTAATAATCATTTTTGCTTCAATCCCACTAGATACAAGATTAACAAATTTTAAAAATTGATCTAATTTAATATATTCATCTTTAATTGGTATTTCTTTCATACTTAACCTTCTTTTCTCTATAATTGTACTAAGTTAGTATATCATAAGAATCATAAAAATTCAAAATATTGCGCTATATTCGCTATTTTTATTTACGAATAGAAAAATACTTTTTTGATAAAAAAGCTCTTAAAATAAAAATTACTCCCCAAATAAACAATTAAAAGGAAAATTTACAAAAAAAAGAAGCTTTCGCTTCTTAATATGTTCTAACTGGTAAAACAAGTTGTAATAATTCATCAGAATCAAAATCTTTAACGATGAATGGTTTCATTTCTCCAGTGAATAATATTTTTATTTTATCACCACTAAATGATTTAATAGCATCACTTGCATATTTACAACTAAATGAAATAGTAAGTGGTTCTCCTTTATAGAAAGAAGAAGCTAAATTTTCTTCCACTGAACCAATTTCTTGTTGATATGAAGATAAAATAACTTGTTCATTAGACATATCTAATTTCACAATATTATTTTGTTCATTTAATAATAATGAAACACGGTCAATCGCATTTAATAAATCAGCTCTATTAATATCTAATTCATAATCAAATTCTAAAGGAATCAATCGAGCTGTATCAGGATAAGATCCATCAATTAAACGTGTTTGAATAATATTTTTATCAAACACAAATAATACTTTACGTTCAGATACATATAATTCAATAAGTTCATCTTTTTCAATAATCTTACTAATTTCATCTAAACTTAATTTAGGAATCGTAATATTAAAAGTCACATCTTCATCAATAGAAATAATCTTTTTAGCTAAACGATAACTATCAGTAGCAACAACTTCTAAAACATGATCATGCGCTTTAAAATTGATACCAGTTAAAATAGGTCTTGTTTCTTTATCACTAGCAGCAAACTTTGTTTCTCCAATAATATCTTTTAATACAAGAGCATTCATCATAAAATGAGTTCCTGTTTTACTTAAATCAATACGTGGATATTCAATAGCATCAGTACCATTTAAGCTGTATTCAATTTGACTTCCTTTAATACGAGTAAGTAAACCATCAATAATTTCAATTTCAATATCATCACTATTGATCTTTCTTACAATATCAAAGATATAACGACTATTTAAAACAACTGCTCCTTCTTTAAGGATTACTAAATCATCATCTTCATCAATAATTGTTTGAATAGTGATATCACTATCACTTCCTGTTAAGATAAGTTGATGAGCTTGTAAATCAAATTTAATCCCTGTTAAAACAGGTAAAGGACTACGAACAGATACAGCTCTTGTTGCTTTAGCAAGTGCGTTTAATAATTTTATTCTTTTAATTCTAAAATGCATATTTGCCTCCTGTTATTTATATATTTAAAAATAAGTCATTATTACTATTAGCATGTGAACAATGTGCATAAATGTAAAATATGTTGATTTTATCAATGTTTTTTATATGAATATCAATGTGCACATATTGTTGATATTAGTCACTACATTGTGCCTAACTTTTGTTTAAGTTTATCTACAGCGAGTTTATAATCTGGATCTTTTTTGATTTTTGTTTCTACTCTTTTACAAGCTTTCATAACTGTAGAATGGTCTCGATTGGAAAAAGTTGTTCCAATTTCACTAAAAGTAATATCCAAAAGTTCCCTCATTAAATACATACATATTTCACGAGGTGTTACCAAGTTTCTCGTTCTATTTTTAGAAATAATTTGACTAATGGTTAAATAATAGAATTCAGCGGTTGTTTTTAAAATGAATTCTTTTGTTAGTGGTTCTTGTGCTTTTTTTATAGTTTTTTGATCTTTAAAGACTTCAGATGCAAAATTCATATCTATGTAATTAGTTGATTCCATGATACTACAGAAGAATAGTCGTTTTAATTGACCTTCTAAAGAACGAATATCATTACAATAATTCATAACCATGAAGTCTAAAACATCATCTGTAATAACTAAATCTGTATTACCTAGATTTTCTATTTTCTTCTCTAAAATTGCCTTTGCTGTTTCAAATTCAGGTGGATCTATTCCAAAAGATAGACCTGATTTAAAACGACTAATTAAACGTTCTTCAATTCCTTGAAGTTCATCAGGCATTTTATCACTTGTAATAACAATTTGATGATTGTTATTAATGATTTCATTAAATATATGGAAGAACATCTCACTACTTTTTTCTTTTCCAAATAAAAATTGAATATCATCAATTAATAAAATATCAAGATTTCTATAATAACTATAAATCTCATCTGTTGTATTTGTTTTTATAGAATTAATAATTTCATCCACAAAATCCTTAGAAGTAATATATCTTACTAATAAATTAGGATTTGTTTCTTTTGCTTTATTTCCAATAGCATTTAATAAATGTGTTTTTCCAAGCCCTGGATGACTATATAAAAATAAAGGATTAAAGTTCATACCAGGTTTAGTTGATACAAGTAAAGCAGCATTTTGTGCCATACGGTTTGAATTTCCTACGATAAAATTAGCAAATGTCATATCAGGATGAAGATGACTATCGATTTTAGGAACCTTTTTTTGTTTAGATTTTTTATATTCTTCTACTTCTAATACTTTGATTTTTATTGGTTTAGAAAAAGAATTAGAAAGAATAGATTCTATTTCTGCTCGTTTTTCTAAAATAGCATCAATATTCCATTTTAATTCAGTGGTGATAATAACTTGATTATCTTCAATTTCTTCTAGAGTTGCAGGTTTAAATAGTGAGTCCAAGATGATCTTATCATCAACTATTTTATTTTTTTCTAAAGTTTCTACACAAGATGACCAGATTTTGTTTAAATCTTGCACAATTTTCAACTCCCTTTCGACTCAATTATATAAAAGATGTGAACTCTTTTAAAGGAAAAATACTGTCTGCACAATAGCTTCACAATTTTATTCACAAAAAAAGTGTGAAATATCAATCATTTAGAGTACTTATTCACATTATTCACAACTTCATTTTTCGCTATGAATTTTATTAATTGTGAACTTAGTGCATATTGTATAGAATAAAAAACAATGTGCACATAGGTGTTCACAATAAAAAATACGCTGATATCAGCGCATTTTTTACTAATTCACACATATGAATAACTCGATTCACCACGTGAATAAGCATGTGCAAAACTTGTCTAAATATAAAATTTAACAAAAAATGAATATTCACAATGTGAATTTTAAGAAAAATTGCGATTTTTCCTAGAAAAATAGAAGAATTGTAAAATAAAGGTTAAGATGAAATAATATTCACTTTAGGATGTGAATATCTAAAATAAAGAGTTTATTCACATTAGATTAGTGACTATTTTGAATATATTGTATAAATATTGATACAAAAGTACGTAAATACTTAGAAGTGCACACTTGATTTTAGGGGAAAAACAAGGATTTATAAGGAGTTGGAGGAAAATGTGAATAAGTTTTTTATGAGTTTTAAAGAAATTTACATGTTGTCGTACGTACTTGATTGAAAAATGTTCACAAATAATGTGCATTTAATAAGAGTTATGCTTAGTGATGTTACTTTTTTTGATAAAAGTAATTATTTTTATACAATTTTCTATCTATTTCGATATATCACAAGATGTGAATAATAAATTTAAATTCACAGTAAAGAGAATTTTTCTAAATTAAAAAAGTTCACAAAAAAATGTGCAAATAATCATTAGATATTGTTATTCTTATTATTTGTCATCATTAAAAATAATGAATTTAAGAGTAGAAATATAGAATTTAGAATTGACTTGTCACAATAATTCCTATAAGATATAGGAGCATATGTTATTTGTATAAAAAGATAAAAATTTTGGAGGTGTAAAATATGAAAAGAACATATCAACCAAATAAAAGAAAAAGAGCAAAAACTCATGGTTTTAGAGCTAGAATGGCAACTGTTGGAGGAAGAAAAGTAATCGCACGTCGCCGTAAAAGAGGAAGAAAAGTATTAACTGCTTAATGTAAAATCCACTTTTTCGGTGGATTTTTTTCTAAAATTTTATGAAAAAAGAATTTAGAGTAAAAAGAAATGAAGATTTTAGCAAGATTATTGCTAGAAAAAAGAGTTTTGCGAATTCTTGTTTTATTATTTATAAAGATGAAAATCAAATTGGGCATGGACGTGTTGGTATTTCAGTAAGCAAAAAATTAGGAAACGCTGTTACTAGAAATAAAATAAAAAGACAGTTACGTATGATGATTCAAGAATGTTTTCATTTTGATGAAGAAGTTGACTATATTGTAATTGTAAGAAAAAATTTCTTAAATCATACATATATAGAAAATAAAAAAGAATTAGAGTACTTGTATAAAAAAGTGAAGAGAAAGGAGATCAGCAAATGATCTTAGATAACAAAACTAAAAAATATTTTAAAATTATTTGTTTAGTTTTATTTGTTGTAGCCTTAACTGGATGTACAGCAAACTTAGATTCAAGTGGTAAATTAATTGCGAAAAGAGCAATTAACTTAAATACACCTTGGACTATGAAATCAGGGATTTTTGATTTCTTATTAGTTATCCCTATTTCAAAGAGTATTATTTATTTAGGAGACGTTTTATTAAATAATATTGCTTTAGGTGTTATCTTAATAACTATTTTAATTAATATCATTATTTTACCAATTATGATTAAATCAACTGTTTCTCAACAAAAGATGCAATTGATTCAACCAGAAATGGAAAGAATTCAAAATAAATATAAAGGAAGAAAAGATCAAACTTCTCAAATGAGAATGTCTGCTGAAATTCAAGCTTTATATAAGAAAAATGATATTAGTATGTTGGCTTCGTTTACAACATTCTTAACATTACCTATTATGTTTGCAATGTGGCAAGCGGTTCAACGTATTGAAATTTTATATCAAACAAATATGTTTGGAATCAACTTAGGTGCTAAACCTATTGATCACGTATTTAAGTTTGAAATAGCTTATATTGTATTACTTGCCATTGTTGCTTTAACTCAATATTTTGCGATGAAAATCAATACAATCATGTCAAGAAGAAATCCAAAATATAGAGAAACATCACAAATGCAATCAATGAACATGATGAATAATTTCATGACATTATTTATCATTTACTTTGCAGCAATTATGCCTGCAGCAATGTCACTTTATTGGATGACAACAAACATTATTACAATTGTTAGAACATGGTATATTTATATTTACCATGTTGAAAAAGCACAAAAAGAAGTTGATCAAGCAAATACAAATTATTTAACAAAGAGACAAAATAAGAATAAATAGAGGTATAAATATGAAAACATATACTGCAAAAACAGTTGAAGATGCTGTTAATAAAGCATGCCTTGATTTAGGTGTTACAGTTGATCAATTAAATTATGAAGTTACTTTAGAAACTAAAGGTTTATTTAGTAAGAAAGCTGAAATTTCTTGTTGGACAGTAGAAATGGTTCAAGAATATATTGAAAGCTTTATTAGAAAGATTTTAACTGATATGGAATTTGAAGTTGAAACAATTTCTTATGTTCAAGATGGAAGAATTTATTGTAATATTAATACAAGTAATAATTCTATTTTGATTGGTAAAGCTGGAGTTATTTTAAGAGCTATTAACTTAATTGTGAAAAATGCTGTGAGTACAACATTTAAAAAACGTTTAGAAGTAAGTGTTGATATCAATGGTTATAAAGAAGAACGTTATAAAAAAGTTGCAAGTATGGCAAGACGTTTTGGTAAAACAGTTTTAAGAACAAAAGCTGATTTAAAATTAGATCCAATGCCTGCAGATGAAAGAAAAGTGATGCATCAAGAAATTGCAAAGATGGATCATTTAAAAACTGAATCTAAAGGTGAAGGAAAAAATAGATATATGACAATCTCATATGTAGATTAAGCCGCTTATGCGGTTTTTTCTTTAGGGAGGAAATAATGGAAAATTTAATTTTTAGTTTAAATGCGACGGTTCCTGTTTTTGCGATGATTATATTAGGGATGTTATTTAAAAAAATAGGAATTATTGATGATGTTTTTGCTTCTAGAATGAATAAGTTTGTATTTTTAATTCCTTTACCTGTATTGTTATTTAAAGATCTAGCTACTTTAGATTTTAATACAATATGGGATACAAAATTTGTTTTATTTTGTTTTTTTATTACAATTTTATGTATTTTAATTGTTACTTTACTTTCTTTTTTATTAAAGAATAAACAAAATCAAGGGGAATTTATTCAAGCAAGTTATCGTAGTTCGGCAGCTTTACTCGGTATTGCCTTGATTCAAAACGTCTATGGAAAAGCAACCATGGCGCCTTTAATGATTATTGGGAGTGTCCCTTTATATAATATTATGGCCGTTGTCGTCCTTTCTTTCTTTTCACCAGAAAGAAAAGGATTAAGTAAAGAAGTTTGGCTTAAAACAATCAAAGGAATTTTAACAAACCCAATACTTATTGGTATCGTTGTTGGTATTTTATGGTCCTTACTTCATTTACCAATGCCAACGATGTTAGATAAGACCGTGACTTCGATTGGAAATGTAGCGACACCTCTAGGACTTATGGCAATGGGAGCAACTTTTAATTATAAAGAAGCCCTTGGGGATTTAAAACCTGCTTTATGTGCTTCATTCATTAAATTATTTGGCTTCTGTGCAATGTTTCTACCACTTGCCATCTATTTAGGGTTCCAAGGAGAACAGCTCATAGCCATCCTTGTAATGCTTGGATCAGCAACTACAGTTTCATGCTTTGTTATGGCTAAAAACATGGGACATACAGGAATACTTACCATCACAGTCGTGATGTTAACAACCATCTTTAGTGGATTTTCTATAACAATGTGGCTTTATATTTTAAAAGGAATGGGACTTCTTTAGAGGCTGTAACGAAATAAAATATTGATATAGTCCAGCAAAAAAAACAATGTTGCCAGTATTATACTGATGTACATTGTCTTTTTTTGTAGTGTGCCGGGCATGGCACTAGATAAACCAACCACAGGTATTTACCGCTAAGTGTAATGAACCACAAGTTGTTGTCAGTGATGATAAGGATAAAGGAAGTGATGTAGTGATTCCTTTGAGCGTACGAACAGACTTCACAAGAAGAGGATTGAAAAATACAAAAATGGAATTTCTCGTTGTATATTTGGGTTATAATTTGAGAAAATATCATAAATATAGATTGAAGAAAGAAAAATCAACATAATCAAAAGGTCTTCTTAACTAAAAAGTATGTACTTACAAATAAATAAAAAGTATATAAAAATCAGGTTACATCTCGCTAAAATAGCTGAAGATGTTTTTTTATACGAAAAACAAAGAAAAAGAAGCTAAACGAAACGAAATTAACTTCTTAAAAAATTATTTCGTTACAGTCTCTTTTATTTTTACAATAAATGGACATAATATATATGTATTAATAAATAATAACAATAATTATTACTATTTATATTGACGATTCTAATTTTTAGCGATATGATAAACACATAAGTTAGCAAGAGCTAACCAAGGAGGAGATTATATGTCATTAATTAATAAAGAAGTAAATGATTTTGAAGTTAAAGCATTTCAAAATGATGAATTTAAAACAGTTAAAAAAGAAGATATTTTAGGAAAATGGAGTGTATTTTTCTTTTATCCAGCAGATTTTACGTTTGTTTGCCCTACTGAATTAGAAGATTTATCAAACAAATATGAAGAATTTAAAAAAGTAGATTGTGAAATCTATTCAGTATCTACTGATACTCATTTTGTTCATAAAGCATGGCATGATAGTTCAAAACGTATTTCTAAAATTGAATACCCTATGTTAGCAGATCCTACTCATGCCTTATCAAAAGATTTTGAAGTATTAATTGAAGAAGACGGTTTAGCTGAAAGAGGTACATTTGTTGTTAATCCTGAAGGTAAAATTGTGGCTTATGAAGTCAATGCTGGTAATGTTGGTCGTAATGCAGACGAATTATTGAGAAAAGTGCAAGCTTGCCAATTTGTTTATACTCATGGAGATGAAGTATGTCCAGCAAAATGGGAACCAGGTAAAGAAACATTAAAACCAAGTTTAGATCTTGTAGGACAATTATAGTTTATGGAACAAACAATTTATGATGCCATTGTTATAGGTGGAGGGCCTGCAGGTTTAACTGCAGCTCTTTATTTAGCAAGAGCAAATAATCGTGTTCTTGTTATTGAAAAAGAAACATTTGGTGGACAAATTACTATTACATCTGATGTTGTTAATTATCCTGGTATTTTAAAAACAAGTGGAAAAGAATTGACAGAATCGATGAGACAACAAGCTCAAGATTTTGGAGCTTATTTTGTGTTAGCTGAGGTTCAAAAGATTGAAGATGATGGGGATTTTAAACAAGTAAAAACGACAAGAGGAACATTTAAGTGTTTTGGTATTGTTATAGCGACAGGTGCTCACCCAAGAAAAGCAGGTTTTATTGGTGAAGAAGAATTTAAAGGGCATGGTATTGCCTACTGTGCAACGTGTGATGGTTCATTTTTTGAAGGAAAAGAAATATTTGTTGTAGGTGGTGGCTATGCTGCTGCAGAAGAAAGTGTTTTTCTTACCAGATATGCAAAACATGTCACTATTTTAATAAGAGAAGATGACTTTAGTTGTGCTTCTTCTATTGCTTCGTTAGCAAAAAATCATGAAAAGATAACTGTTTATACAAATGTTGAAGTACTTGAAGTCAGTGGTCATACGTATTTAGAATCTTTAAAGTATCATAATAAAAAAACAAATGAAGTGATTGAATATCATGCAAATGAAAATGATACTTTTGGTGTTTTTGTCTTTGCGGGTTATCAACCGAATACATCTCTTGTAAAAGATATTGTAGAACTCAATGAATCTGGTTATATCGTTACTGATCAAAATCAAAAAACAAATAAAGAAGGTATCTATGGAGCTGGTGATGTTTGTATTAAAGAATTGCGTCAAGTCGTTACAGCGGTAAGTGATGGTGCAAAAGCAGCCACATCATTAGAAAAATATGTTGAAAAAATGCATCAAAAAACGGGAATAATACCAAAAATTCCTCAAGTAAAAAAGGAAGAACAGGTAACTGTTAATAACGATTCCTTACTTGATGAACACATGCTTTCACAATTACAAGCTGTTTTTTCACGTATGGAAAATCCAATTATTCTTAAATTATTACTCAATGAAAGTACGTTATCCAATGAATTAAAAGGATATATGGAAGCATTAGCATTACAAACCGATAAAATAAAAATAGCTATAGAAAAAACAAATCAAGAGATTCCTTCTGTCAATATTTGTTTAGAAGATGGTACATGGAGTGGCTTAACTTTCCATGGTGTACCTGGTGGACATGAATTCACCTCTTTCATTCTAGGAATTTATAATGTTGCAGGACCAGGACAAAAGATAGAACAAACTTATTTAGAAAGAATAGATAAAATAAATAAAGAGATTAATATAAAAATTATAGTTTCTTTATCTTGTACGATGTGTCCAGAACTCGTTACTTCAGCTCAAAGAATAGCTTCGTTAAATAAACAAATAATAACGGAGGTCTATGATATTCAACACTTTAAACAACTTAAAGATCAATATCAAATCATGTCAGTACCATGCATGGTTATTAATGATCAAAAAGTCGTTTTTGGAAAAAAGAATATCGAACAAATTTTAGAAATCATTGAAAATGTATAAAAAAACGAGCATTGCTCGTTTTTTTATTGTGCTGTCGTTTCTGAGGGTTCAATCGTTGTTTCAGGTTGAGTTGGTTCAGTATTTGGAGTCGTTTCAGGGGTTGTTTCTGGAACTTGTTCCACTTTCATTGTACCAACAGCAATAATTGCTTCATGACCTTTATAATAACTCTTAGCTTCTTTTTTCTTTGAAAGCAATTTACCATCTTTATCATAAACCAAACGATAAGAAACAGCTCTTCCCCCATTTGATCCAGCTTGTTTAGTTACTTGTTGTCCTTCAGGAATAGTTGCATCATTTTCATATTTAGTATTATAAGCAACATCCCCTGTTCTTTCACTTGTAAACTTCACATAACTTCCATCAACATTAGTTCCAATAATTTTACATGTTAATTTGCTATTAGCATAACTTGCTTCAATCTTAATAGGGTAATCTCTATTATTTTTAAACTTAAAATCAGGACCACCCCAAGAAACAGTAGCATCTCTACCAATAGGTACATAACTAGAAATATAAGTATGATTTGTTCTTTCAGTTACTTCTAAATTAGCTAAAACAACAGCATTATATAATGTTGAAGAAGTTTGACAAACGCCACCTCCAACTTCTTGAACAGTTTCGCCATTTAAATAAGCTCCTGCTTCACCAAAACCATTTTCTTTTGTTCTTTTTCCAACTGTTTGATTGTAAGAAAATTCTTCACCTGGTAGTAAGATCACATTACATTTTTCACCAGCAAGTCTGACATTGTTTTTTCTTACAGATGAACCATTTACAGTTGTTGTATATTCACCTAAAACATCTTTAAATAAATTCTTTTCTAAATCTTCTTTAGTAATACTTGGAACAATAGCTTTTGCTTTAACTTCAAATTCTTTTCCTTCTTTAGCTTTATTAAAAGCACTAATTGAATCATCTAAATCATATTTAGCACCATATTGTTCAGCTACAATTTTATAATTATCATTTTTATCTAAAGTCGCATTCTTTCCTTCTTTAGATAAGGATTTATAAATTGTTTTCATTACACTTTCATCTTCTGAAACAGATGAAGGTTTAATCTTTAAAGTTTTATTAAAATCATATTCATTTAAAGCAGTTTGAATTGTGTTATAAACATCTTTTTGTTTAACTGCTTCACCACTTTTACCTTTAGTAAAGATAACTTTTGTTTTTTCAACTTTATAAGTAGTAGGTACTAAAGTTGAATAATCTAAAATACCTGATTTTTTGATATCTTTATTAAGTTGTTTTTGATCTTTAATATCTATAGAAATGTTTTCATTATGTTGTAGTAAGTAATGATATCCTTTTGTAAAGAAATTATTATATTTCTTTTGAATATCATTAACCTGATCTTTAATGTTAACTTTAACATTATCTTTCATATCTATTTGATACTTTTGATCATTCAATGATAAATTCAATAATAGATTTTTTTCATCTTTTTGATACTGTTTTTCAAGCTGAGTGACAATTTCATCCTTAGACATATTATTGACCTTTATGCCATTAATTGTCATATTCTTGATAAAACCATTACCAGATGCTAGAAAACATAAAATGATATAAATAACCAATATCACTCCTATAACAGCACCTCCGATTATAGGAACTTTTTTATTCAGCTTTTTCATTTTTCCACCCCTATTTGTACATAATAATATATGATTAAAATATAGAAATCAATCGAAAAAAATCATATATCAAAAATAAAAAATATTTGTTATAATGAGGGAGTTATTTATTGATAAAATCAACAAATTAAGATAGTATCAAGAAGAAAGGTGGTATGAAAATGAATGATGATATTATTGCTGCAGTAGCAACATCAAGACTAGAAGCAGCAATTTCAATTATCCGTTTATCAGGAAAAGATGTAATTGCATTTGTTCAACAGTTTTTTACAGGAAAAATATTAAATAAAGAGAGTCATACCATTACTTATGGTTATATAAAAGATAATGGTGAAAAAATAGATGAAGTATTAGTAAATATCTATCGTGGAAAAAGAACTTTTACTGGAGAAGAAATGGTTGAAATTAACTGTCATGGTGGTGTTTATATTACAAATAGAGTTGTAGATATTTGTTTACATCATGGGGCAAGACTGGCAGAACGTGGTGAATTTAGTAAACGTGCTTTTTTAAATGGACGTATTGACTTATCACAAGCAGAAGCTATTAGTGATATTATTACGGCTAAAAATAGTTATGCTTCTTCTCTTGCTTTAAAAGGAATTCAAGGAAGTATTAGTCATTTTATTAAGGATTTAAAAGAAGAATTGATTCAAATTATTACGCAAATAGAAGTAAATATTGATTATCCTGAATATGAAGATGTAGAAGAATTAACAGCTGATAAGTTATTACCAATGTCTACTTCTTTAATTGAAAGGATGAATAAGATCATAGAAGATTCTAAAAATATTAAATTATTAAAAGATGGTATTCAAACAGCGATCATTGGTAAACCAAATGTTGGTAAATCAAGTTTATTAAATGCCATGTTAAAAGAAGAAAAAGCGATTGTCACAAATATTGCAGGAACAACAAGAGATGTCGTTGAAGGATCAGTGACAGTAGATGGTATTTTATTAAATATGATCGATACGGCAGGTATTCGTGAAACAGATAATATTGTAGAAAGTCTTGGGGTTGAAAAATCAAAAGAAATGATTAAAAAAGCAGATCTTGTTTTATTAGTTATTGATGGGAGTAAAGAACTTGATCAAGAAGATCAAAAGTTACTTGAACTTACAGAAGATACAAATCGTATTATTATTATTAATAAAGCTGATTTAGGTAAGAAAGTTGATTTAGAAGGAATTGAAATATCGGCTAAAGAACAAGATATTTTAGCGCTTACTAAAGAAATTAAAAAGAAATTTAATTTAGGACTTATAAGTAATCAAGAAGAATATTATCTTACAAATGCAAGACAAACACAATTATTAGAAAAAGCAGCTGTTTCTTTACAAAGTGCTATTGATGCTATGAAGATGTCTATTCCTGCTGATTTAATTGTAGAAGATTTATATGATAGTTGGTCTTGTTTAAAAGAAATATTAGGAGAACAAGCAAAAGAAGATTTATTAGATGAACTCTTTAAACGCTTTTGTATAGGTAAATAAGATGAATACGAATGAAATATTAGCACAAAGATTTTATAGATTCTTTAAGTATACAAGGAATATTGCTTTAATATCATTTATTGTTTTCCTTATATTAAATGCAATTAATACAGGAAATAGTATTTTATATTGGATTTGTTATGGATGTTTAATGATTTCTATTGTAGGAGCAATGCAATCAGTTTTGTTGTATGTTCTTTCAAAGTATTATAAAAAGAGGTAATTTGAATGGAAAAAGTATTTGAACAAATTGATAATTTGTTTGTAAATGGGGTTATAAATGGGGTTATTTCTATTATTATTGCAGGAATTGTTTTAATTGCAATCAATAAATTATTAAATAAGTTTATTAAAAAGAAATGGCCTGATAATTATGTTTTACAAAAAAGAATTAAAAAGATTATTCTCATTACAATCTTTTTAGCAATTATATGTGGTGAAGTGAAATTTTTAAAATCATTTGCGACTGCCCTACTTGCATCTGGAGGAATCGTTGCTGTTGTCATTGGGCTTGCCAGTCAAGAAGCAGCAGGTAATTTAATTAATGGGGCCATGATTATGGCTTATAAGCCATATAAGATTGGTGATTTTATTGTTGTTACAGGACATAATGTTAGAGGAACTGTTATTGATATTTCACTTAGACATAGTGTCATTGAAACATTAGAAAAGACACAAATGATTGTGCCTAATGATATTATGAATAAAGCAATTATTGAAAATATTTCACAAATAGAACATGTTAAAGCAAATTATCTTTATATCGATATTTCTTATGAAAGTGATATAGATCAAGCAATCAAAGTGATTCAAGATCTTGTTGTAAAACATCCTTTATTCATTGATGGAAGAAAAGATAAAAAGGATCCATTAGTCCCTGTGATTGTTTCTGATTTAAAAGATAGCAGTATTCAATTAAGAGCAACAATCACTAGTGAAGATAATGTACAAGGTTTTCAAATGCTGGCAGATATTCGTAAAGATTTAGTCACTGAATTTAAAAAGGAAGGTATTGAAATACCTTACCCTCATATGCATATTGTTAAATAGTGTACGCATATTTTAATAAAATAAATTAAAAAAATAAAATAGCATATAATTTATAAATAGAATTTTGCTATAATATATAATAATATCTCATAAAAATTAAATGTATTAAAATGATGGATAATATAAAAAAGGAGAGATAAAAAATGTCAAATGCAGTTATAGATTTGTTTTGTGGAATAGGTGGATTGACAAAAGGGTTAGAATTATCTGGATTAAATGTAGTTGCAGGGATAGACATTGATAAAAGCTGTAGATTTGCATATGAGCATAATAATAGAGCAAAATTTATTTATGGTGATGTTGGTTCCATTGATACCGAATTATTAAAAAGATATTATCCTAAAAATTCTATTAAAATTTTAGTGGGATGTGCACCATGTCAGCCTTTTTCAAAATATACTCAAAGATATAGAAAAAGAGGAAGAAATGATGATAAATGGAAGTTGTTATATTCTTTTTCTAAATTGATAGATGATTTAAATCCAAGTATTATTTCAATGGAAAATGTTCCAGAGCTAGAGAGAGAAAAAGTATTTCATGATTTTGTTAAACATTTAGAAAATAAGGGATATAATTATTCATATTCTATTGTATTTTGTCCAGATTATGGAGTCCCACAGAAGAGAAAACGACTAGTTCTTTTAGCATCAAAATTAGGCGATATACATTTGATACCGCCTATATATAATACTAATAATTACAAAACCGTAAGAGATGCTATATACAATTTAGAACACTTAAATTCTGGAGAGACGAGCAAAAATGATGCTATACATTGTGCCACAAAATTGACAAATATAAATTTGGAAAGAATTAGACAATCAGTACCAGGAGGAACGTGGAAGGATTGGGATGAAAATTTAAAATTAGATTGTCATAAGAAAAAGAGTGGGAAGAGTTATGGTGCTGTTTATGGAAGAATGGTATGGGATGAACCTTCCCCTACTATAACGACTCAATTCTATGGATATGGTAATGGTCGTTTTGGGCATCCTGAACAAGATAGAGCCTTATCATATAGAGAAGGAGCGCTATTACAATCATTTCCTATAGATTACGATTTTGTAGAAAATAAAGATAATTTTAATAAAAGAGAATTAGGAATTCATATTGGAAACGCTGTTCCTGTTGAATTAGGAAGAGCTATAGGAATTAGTATTCAAAATCATTTACGAGAAATGGAGATGGATAATCATGAATAAAAGAAAAACACCTGCAGATATAAAAAATGCAGAAATTCAAATAAAAAATTTAAGGAAGGAAATTGATTATGATACTAGAGATTATTCAATTGATTTTCTTGTACAGCAATTTAGAGATGATGAATTTTATATTCCAGATGAATATCAAAGAAAATATATTTGGAAGGAAGATGATAAAACAAGATTTATAGAATCAATTATTTTAGGGTTACCTATACCTTTTATGTTTTTTTCTGATACTGACGATGGAAGATGTGAGATTATTGATGGAGCTCAAAGAACACAAACATTAGTTGAGTTTTTAGATAATGATTTAATTTTAAATAATTTAAAAAAATTAACATCTTTAGAAGGATTTAAATATAATGATTTACCAGAATATTTTAGAAGAAAACTTAATAAAACAACTATGCGAATTATAGTTCTTTCAGATGAGACTACTTTGGAAATTAGACAAGAGATATTTAATAGAATTAATACAACTGGAGTAAGAGCTAATCCTAGTGAAATTAGAAGAGGAAGTTATACAGGTCGCTTTATGGATTTTTTAAAGGAATGTGCTAACAACGATAAATTTAAAACAATATGTCCAGTAAGTGAAAACTCAAAAAAGAGGTATGATGATTTAGAGTTGGTTCTTAGATTTTTTGCATTTTTGAATAATTATCAAAACTTTAAGCATAGAGTTGATGAATTTTTGGATGATTACGTAGAAACAGTAAAAGATAATTTTGATGAAGAAAAATTCAAATTAGAATTTGAAAGAATGGTTGATTTTGTAGATAAATATTTTGAAAATGGTTTTCGAAAAACAAAAACTTCTAAATCAACACCTAGGGTGCGATTTGAAGCAATTGCTGTAGGTGTAGGCTTGGCCTTAAGAGAAAATCCAAATTTAATACCTGATTCGATGGATTGGATTAAGGGAGAAGAGTTTAAAAAACATACAACTACACATGCAAGCAATTCTCCTGCACGTGTTAAAGGAAGAGTTGAATATGTTAAGGAAATGTTACTTAATAAGAGGTAGAAAACATGCAGTCAGTAATAGATGACTTTGATGAAAGAAAGCAAGAAATAGAAGAATATTATTCAGCTCTTGAGGAATTATATGTTTCTAAAAATATCACCAATAATGATGAAAAATATTTGGATGATGCATTTTTAAAGATGTTAAAATCTAATGCGATTTTAATGATATATAATTTAGTAGAATCAACAATTATGAGTGCAATTTTAAAAATATATGATAGTTTTTTTCAACAAGAATTAACGTATAATATGGTAAGAAAAGAAATTCAAGATATATGGTTTTCATATAAATTTAATCAGGTATATGATAAAAATGCACACTTTAACTCGTATAGAGGAAAGGCAAAAGAAATCATTGATTTTGTTTTAGATAATAAAATATTAAAATTAGATAGAAAAGCAACTGATATAAGTGGAAATTTGGATGCTCAAAAAATTAGAGATATTTGTAATAATCATGGAATTATTATACATTTGGATCCTCAATGTAGAGGAGGAGAAATCTTGAAAGAAGTAAAAGAAGAGAGAAATAATTTAGCACATGGTACGATTTCATTTGTCGAATGTGGAAGAAATTACAGTATAGATGATTTAAAAAAAATAAAGAATGAAACAGAATGTTTTTTAGAAAATATATTAGAAGGAATGAAAGATTATTATGAAAATCAATTGTATTTAAAAGCACATGAATAATCATACGATAAAAAATATTAATAGAAATTGAAAAAATAAATTTTTGATATCAAATTAAAATTTATCATATTTTAACAATCAAATAATGTGGGATGATTTTTACCCCACATTATTTGATATATTTAAACGTAATAAAATACTGGAACTTTATAATAATTGAAATAATAAACTAACCCCATACTTCTTCAGCTATTTCTTTAACAAGTTTTAATTTAGCCCATTGTTGTTCTTCTGTAAGTTTATTACCAATTTCACATGAAGCAAAACCACATTGAGGACTTAAATAAAGACGTTCTAAAGGAATATATTTAGTAGCTTCATAGATTCTTCTTTTAACAAGTTCTTTATCTTCTAAATCAGGTTTCTTTGTTGTAATAAGACCTAAAACAACTTTCTTATCTCCTGATACTTTCTTTAATGGAGCAAAGCCACCAGAACGATGATCATCATATTCTAAGAAATAAGCATCTACATTTTCTTCACCAAAGAGTAAATCAGCTACACCATCATAAGCTCCTGAACTAAAGTAAGTAGAATGATAATTTCCTCTACATACATGAGTATTAATTGTTAGATTTTCAGGTGCACTAGCAACAACTTTATTATTTAAATCTAATAAAAGTTGTTTATATTTTTCTAATTCTTCTCCTTTTCTTCCTGTTAAACTTACAGCAAGTTCAGGATTGACCATACCACCCCAAACACAATCATCAAATTGTAATTGACGACATCCAGCTACGTAGATTTCTTTTACAAATTCATTGTATGCTTTAATAACATCTTCAGCAAATGCTTCTTCACTACCATAGAAACCTAATGTTTTATCTAATAAATCAGCTCCTGTAAAGAAAGCATAGAATTGACCAGGTGAAGGAATTGTTTGCTTAGCAACTGTATTTTCATCTTCTAATGCTTTTACAAATTTAAAGTGTTCAACAAAAGGATGATCTTTACAAGAAATCTTTCCTGTCATAAAAGTATCATCAATCATAGCAGCTTCACCATCAAACGTTTGATTGCCATCTACAGTCTTTTTATGTTCAACCCCTTCAAATCCCCACATAAAGTCTAAATGCCAAGTAGAACGTCTAAATTCACCATCTGTGATAGTATGATAACCTAATTCTTTAAGTTTATTTACAAGTTCTACAATACATTCATCTTCTACTTTAGTAAGTTCTTCTTTAGTTATATTATTTAATTCATAATTTTTTCTAGCTTCTTTTAATCTTTCAGGACGTAAAAAACTTCCTACAAATTCATATCTATTTAATTGACTCATATCATTCATTCCTTTCAAGCTATGACATTATTTTATCAATCAAATAACTATTTTAAAAATACAAATAAACATCAGTTAGATATAGTTTTAAACTATATCAATATTTGTGCATCATGCACAAATGTATACAGTATTCTCATGACTTCAACACATATAATTTTTAAACTTTCTTACATATAATATAAGTAACAAAAGGGATACAAAATATTAAGGAGGAACAAAATCATGTGTGTAAATTACTATTCATATTTAACAACTAACCAAGCAGATGTACAACCAGGATGGGCTAAGAAAGACAGATTCGATTCAAGCAACACAACATTATCAAAAATTAAAAATCACGTTGTTAAAAACTATTTCTCTAAACTATTTAAATAATATATAATAATACGAAAAACCTGCACGAAATGCAGGTTTTTTAGTCTTCATTTTTTATTTCTTCTAGTAAACTTTCCATACGATAATCAAAACACTCTTTTAATTCACATTCCCATATTACAATTACTTTAATATCCATTTGTTCTAATTGTTTATAGTGTTCAATATCATTTTTCATATTTTTTTCAAATTTATTAATCCAATAATCTTGATTTGTTTTGGGAATATAAGCATATTTACAATTATAATGATGATGCCAAAAACAAACGTTAATAAAAATAGCAACATTGTATTTTGATATGTATATGTCAGGTGTTCCAGGTAATGTTTTAACATTTTTTTGATATCTAAAACCTTTATGGTAAAGATACTTTCTTACTTTGATTTCAATAGAAGTATCTTTACTTTTTATTCTAGACATATTGTAAGATCTTTGCTTTGAAACCATGATATTATTCCTGGACTTTAATTATTTATTTTTTATAGCATAAATTTTATTTTTCAAATAATGGTCAAAAGCGTCAGAGGCTTCTATGAATATAACTTCAATAGATGGTAAATCTAATTCATTCATCATTTCAAGAGAAACATTGAAATGATTTGATAAGTTCTTATTTTCAATTGGTAAAACAAAATAATTTTCAACTTTTGTTATATTATGCTTCTCAATAAATTTTTTATATGCTAAATGATATAAATATTGTTTAGTAATACTTTCTATACCTGGTTGATTAATTATTTTGTTATTTTTGATCAATAATTTGTAATATTTGGCATCATATATGTACATGATATTATCTTGAAAAGTTATTGTATCTGGTTTTAAAGTATCAGCTAAAAATGATGAAGTATTATTTAATTTCCAAATAGGTTTTTCAATTAAATCTATAAGTTTTTTTTCGTCATCTTTTGTGTAATTATTATTTTCAATATTTAGTTTGTATAAAGGAGAGTAAAGTTGATTATCAAATATTACAGCAATAACCTCTTCCCATACTAAATTAAAATTAGCCGTTCCATATGTACTAAAATAACTGATGTTATCAAAATTGCCTTTTTTTGAAATATATGCATACATCGCTTTTAATAAATATATTTTTCGCGTATTAAATTGTTTATCAAGTTCATTTTCAATACGATATAAAATATAATCTACGTCACCAAAGTCATCTAAATTGTAATTAGATAGTTCAATTTCTTCTATATTGAAAAGATATAGAAGATCTGCATTTTTTAATTCTTTAGAGCACATAGAAATTATCCAAGCATGTAATTGCCTAAAATAGTCAAGATTATTAGATATTCTTTTATTTGTATAATAATTTAAATAGTAAGGCTTATTTCCTTTTATGATTGAGAAACCATCATTTATTGTCCTATCCCAATTTATTTCACCATTACCATTTTCTTCAGTAATATTAATATCATTAGAATAAAGATCATTATCATAATAGTCATTTATAAAAAATAATAGAAGTGCCAAATAATTAAAGGAATTATTATCTTCGCTATTATTGAATATCTTGATAATTTGTTCTTTTGAATTGTATTTTTCTAAAACTGATAAAATTTGTTTTAACTCTTTAATTGGTTCATCAGTACTATCGATATATTTTGGATATATTTTTAAAACCATATTCTCTACTATTGTTATACCAACATATTTAAATATATAATAATAGTCATCGTTAAATTTTTGAGAAACAGATATTTCAATGTCTTCTTCTACAAGATCTGTTATATCTTTTTGCTTATTATTTTTCTTTACAGTACGAATTATAGAATATTCTTTTAAAATGTTAATATAATGAACAATTTTTTCTTCTGAACATTTAAATAAATTTTTCAAATCATCCTGAGAATACCTTTTTTGTTCTTTGATAAAAACAGATAACATTATAAATCATCTCCAGATGATTTAGCTTTAGCCTCAAATTCTTTTACTTTATTTGTGAAATCTTCACCAAAGATTTTTAATCCTTTTTCATCGTATTCTTTACATATTTCTGAATAAATACGAGGATTTTCAATTCCGCTAAAAATAAAATCTTTTTTTTGTTTTGCAACATCTTCAAATAAATACATGATTATTTTATCTTTAAATAAGTTATTAAATTTTTCTTGTAATTTAGATTTATTATCAGAATATCTATCCATTAGATCATTAACATTTAAAAAGAAAGGACCTAATTGTTTATCTTCGTTAACTTTTATTTCTGTCAACTCGCAATTAATAGCTTTTCTAATACTATTCCAATGTATAGGTTCAGGATCATTGTTTATTATAATATCAAGAGTTGTTTGTTTATTTAATTCATCTTCTTTTTTATTGATACCGCAATATTCAAAATTCCATCTACGTTTAAAAGCGGTATCCATAGGGAATACACCTTGATCTGCGCTATTCATAGTTGCCCAAATAAACATGTTATCTGGGATTCGTAATTCAGCACATTGATCCGCAGGAATTTTTAATTCTTCAGAAATGTATTTTTTCATATCTTCAGAAGTATGTATAGGATATTCACTAACTCCATTATTTCTATCCAATAATTGGAATATATCACCGAATACAGAAGCAGGATTTGCTCTATTAATTTCTTCAATGATTAATAAATATGGTTCAGGTGTATCACTCATATTGCTTTCTAAAGCTTTTACTAAAATTCTTAAAAAAGGGCCAGGAACATATTTATAAGAAATTTCATCGTTATCATTGTTCACAGGTTTATAAGTTCCAACAAAATTTGCATAGGAATAATCAGGATGAAAAGTAACTCGCTCATAGTTTTCATTTTTTTTGATTAAATCCTCTTTATCTTTATTAAGTGTATAGCTTTTACCAGTACCTGGTGCTCCAAAAATAATACGGTTGTATTCAAAGTCAATATTATTAGAACTTGTATATTTTTTTCCAGTTTTGAATATAAGCTTTGAATTTTTTTTAGTCTTATTATTTATCATTCTACTTAATACGTCTTCAATATTTTCTCCGTAAGAAGAAATAGTTGGAATTAATACTTTGACATCTCCTAAAACTTGTTGCATAAATTTGGAAGAAAAAATATTGTCAAAATTTTTTTTGAGAGAAGGATTATCGTCTAATACAGCTCTAATTACAGAAATTGCTTTATTTTCTGTAAGGATACTTATTGCTTGAGTGGGATCACGTTTTAATTCAGGACCAATAAATGTTGCGTTAAATGTATCTGGATATCTAAAAAAATGTTCTCTTTTATAACTATTGTCAAAAAGGCAATCAATAGATATTTCAAATTTAAAATATTTACTATCCCCTGAATACCCAGTATCATATGGTTCCTTTGTTATATGGCCAATACCTTTAAAACCTGGATTCCAATCGATTTCTTTTTTATTAACATCTCCACCTAATGTTATAAAAACAATTTTATTTAATTTAAGTTGATTTTTTAGTGTATACACTCCATCAATAATAATATTGTTACTATTTTTTAATATGGTATGAACTGTTTCTGGAATACCACATTTCAACGTTATAAATTCGTTAGTATATGCATTAGTATATAATTGAATAATTTCGTCCACAGCATTTTCAATTATTTCTATAGGATAATCTTTAAATTTATTATAAATACTAACATAATCTTTTCCAACACGTGTTATTAGGTCTCTGTCATCTTCAAAACCTTTTCTACCATTATTTGGAAAATATTTGTCAAAAGAATCTTTGTTAAGCTTGTAAGTTGACGGTTTAATATTAAATTTTTCCCCTAATATTTTCCAATATTCGTCACGCTTTTTATATCTATTATCAGATCTTGGTAACATGGCAAAAAACATACAAACTAGAGCTTGATGTTGTTTTTCATTTAAATTTCTAATATTTATTTTTTCTTTCATAATTTTAGACTCCTTGTTATTGTTCATGGGCTTCCATGCTTTCATATTCTATACCTGCAAACGTATTTAGTATTGCTTCAAATATTATTCTTGCACCTTTAACAGGAACAGCCATACCTATTTGTTTACGTACTGATTCTTTTGATCCTTCAAAAACATAATCATCAGGGAATGTTTGTAATCTAGCTCTTTCTCTGTTTGTTAGAGCTCTATTTTCTTTATAATGATACATATGGGTTCCACCTCCACCAGAGCCAGTTACTGTGTAAGCTGGTTTAGAAGGATCAAGTTTTTTATAAATTTGACTAATCTTTGCTCCTTTAACATTTAGCTGCAAATGTTTTGGAATATTTGCTGTAAATGCATTTTGACCAGGTTTAATATATGATAATCGTTCTATTACTTTTTTTGATTGTTTTGTTAGTTCATTATTTGCAACATTCTTTTTTATTGGTGGAATTTCTATTGCTGTTTTACAGCTAACGTCAATATGTTTATATGGTTTAGTACTTGGAATTTTAAATGTACAAGGTAAATCATCTCTTATTCCAACAATAATCATTCTATGTCTTGCCTGTGGAACGCCATATTCTTCAAACTTATATAAATTAGGATAAATTTTATACCCTGCGTTTATAAGATCTTTCTTTATCTTTTCAAATGCTTTTCCTTCATTTGCACTTTTAAGCCCACCTACATTTTCTGCCAAGAACCATAAAGGTTGATATTTTTTTAGTACATTAACACCATATGTATATAAAGGACCATATTCTCCGTTGAATCCTTTTTGTTCTCCGACAACGGAAAAATCATTGCAAGGAAAACCAAATGCTAATGCATCTATATCCCCCAATGGTTCAATATCTAATTTTCGAACATCTTTATAAATAACAGTTTCAGGATTATTTGGACATATATTTTTTCTGTATGTATTACATGTATCCAAATCATAATCGTTAGCCCATTTGTGTATAATTTTATAATCTGGATCTTTAATAGTTGCAGATATTGCTCCTAAGGCTAGCCCACCAGGGCCGCAAAAAAGTTCACCTAATTTAAAAATTTTTTTATCATTTATGCTCATTATACTTTATCTCCATTTTTTAAAATAAATTCTCTTCTAAATTTTACATTTAACACATTGGCAATTTTTTCTAATTCGACTATAGTAAAACTTTCTCTTTTCATTTTAGAATTAAAATTTTGAGGTGATGTGCCTAATCTTCTCGCTAATTCAGCTTCGCTTACATTACATCTAACACACAAAATTTTAATTTGTTCTTTTATTGTCATGAAATTTCCTCCATTTTGTTTCTTATTTTTAAATTATATTTATTTTGTTTTATAATGTCAATTTAAACGTTTATTATATCATGAATATAATATATAATTTACATTTTATAAAAAATAACGGAGCTAATATGTAAGCGTTTTAATCTACGTTTTTAAATTTTCCTTGGATGTTTGTTCTTACTTTATTTCATTATAATATGATACTTTTTTCTTGGGATGAACAGATAGATTCATGTATATATGAATAAACGAAAAAGAATAATAAAAAATATCTAATATAGTGCTATAATTAATAAAAGAAATAATTTAGAAAGGAATGAGATTATATGGCTAACAAGGGAAATAAGTTTATTGTTGTACTTACTGAATCGCAATTAGGGTGGGGTGAAAAAAGATATACATCTTCACGAAATTATCGTAAAGGTGAAGCCTACTTAGCAATACCTAGAAGAATTGCGCAAGAATTAGAATTGTATAATTCTAATTATAAAGAAGGGAAAGATATTCTTGGTATAAACATTTTTAATTGTACTAGTTCAGATGGAAAATTTATTTGTCAATTAAAATCACAAGGAAGTAAATCTGCTGGAGATAAATATGCCAAACAATTTTCTGTTAACGATGATCTTCGAGCTTTAGGAAATTGGTATTCTGAAATAAATGCACGAGTTGGAGATCAGATAGAAGTGTATTTCACGTCTCCGTGTGATATTTGTTTAACGTATTTGAAAAAGTAAATATTGTTTAACATTAAAAATTAGTTATTATTCAATAGCTATATTAAATGGCTGATTAAGTTACATTTCAAACTTTTTACTTAATAATGTACGAAAATAATTATTGAGTAAAAAGCTCTTAAGTGATACGATTCTATGTCGGTGAAAAATACAGTGTTTTGTAAAGATAGTTATGTTCACTAAAGTTCTTGAAAAAAGAAAGTATAATATTATAAAGAAAAATCAAAGTATAATACTAATTATATTTTGATTTTCACATATTTTTATATTTACATCCAACCAATTATTTAACCCGTTTATTTTACCAATCATTTTATTAAACATATTATTACTTTTAAATGATAAAATTATTTGTTTATAGTTAAATTCACATTCTATATTATTTAAAACATCTAAAGGAGATATATCTAAATCAGAACATGTTTTTATAGGTTCTAAAGTATCAGCTAAAGCTAGAATAAATAATATAGGGTTCCTATTAAATTGAATTGGTTGAGCGTAAGGGAGGGTCAATTGTTTTAAACCATATTTTTCATATTTTTCTATAGTAGAGTCATCAGTTGCCAACCACATATTATGAGAAATAATACAATCAGCTAAATATGCAAATATAGGAAATTGAGAAGTACTGAAATGTAGATTATCAACATAGAAATCACTAAAATTTGCAGATTTGTTTCTTGAAAAAGATAAATAATAATTTTTAATTAGGATATCATATAACCATAATCCTCCTACTATTCCATGATCATAATGATTAATATCTGGATTCATTTTGCAATATTCTAAATAATTAAAAATAGTTCCACATGTATACATACTTTTCTTAATTGTAGTTCCATTATTAAAAGAAATTCCATTATAGTAAGGTATTTCATATTTTGTTCTAACTGTTGGTGTATGATATCTTACATAGCGAGAAGGAACTGGAAAAGTAATTCCTAAATCATAATATGCTGTAAAAGGCATACGTTTATAAAATGAATGATTATAATAAATTTTATTTTCTTTCATAATCTTTTCAAAATCTTTAGATTTTTTTCTATAATCAAATTTGTATGTCCAGTCTTTTTCTTGAATATATCCCATATCATGAAATAAAGAGACTAAAAACCAAAGATAACTAAATTCAAAAATTTCATTTTGATCATTATCAATTATTTTCAAATCATGAAATGAACTGTTTTTTATAAGAAGTCCAATAAAAAAACTGACAGTGTATGATTTACTCTTAATGTTTCACATTCTTGTAATATATCGCGAATTAGATAACTTTTTCCAGCATATGCGTAAAAATCATCTATAAATTTTCTAGCATCATTTATATTTTTTGGAAATGTTAAATCGTTTAAATAATAATTCCAATCAATATTGTTATATTTGTAATAATTAGACATTGTTTCATATAAAGTTTTCATGTTCTTTCTCTTTTCTAAATATTTTATAATTCTATTTTATCGTATTACATTGATTTAATCATTATATTTTATGATGCACATTAAGCTGTCTTATGACAGCTTAATCAAATGACATATCTTTTAAATTGAATAATAATAGTTGCTCATTCTTTTCTTCTATGATATTTTCATCAAAACCATTTTTAGAAAATAAAGCATAATAGATTTTATTATTTTTCTTTAATGGTTCTAGTTTTGCAAGAGTATCTAAATATTCTGAATAAGAAAATGGACTTTCTTTGAATTTACATTCACCTATTAAATAACATTTTTCTTTTTTAGATAAAGCAAGAATATCAATTTTTGTTTCTTTAATTTCAGTATTATTATTTTTGCTTCTAACAGTTGTTTTTCCAAACCAGCGCCCTATTTTTTCATATCTAAAAGGAAGCTTATTTTTTAATTGTAATCTTGTAAGATATTGTTGACATACTTTTTCATAGGTAATAGAAGCATATCTATCTAGATTATCAGCAATAACATACTGGTAAATACCATCTACATCACCATCTTCTAGACTAGAATAGTTAGTAAATATAAAGGTGTACCAAAATCTAAAGAATTGATTAGTTAATTGATAAATCCCACGATTATTATTTGCTATTTCTTTATTACCAGCATCGATAGAGAGTTCTCTTTCTACAATACCAAGTTCTATTAAATTTTTTAAGTAAACGCTGGTTTTTGAAGTGTTGTTAATAAGTGTTTGAGTAGATATTTCATTTACTTTAGTACTTCCTAAGGCAATAGCTTCTATAATAGAATTATATAAAGCCGTTTCTCTTAATTCTTGATGTAAAAGGAATTCAACTTCGTTGAATAAGATGCACCCTTTTGTTAGTATATTATACTTTATATTTTCTTCAATAGTTAAGTCACTATTGAATTGTTTTAAATAATGAGGTATTCCACCTAGTATAGAATAAGTAATAATTTGTTGCTCTAAAGAATAATTTGGAAAGAATTTTCTAGCATCAAAGAAATTCATTTCTTTCATTTTATAAATACCAGTAGCACGACCATATAATGGATTTTTATTTGCAAGCAATTCTTTTTCAATAAAACTCATTGCACTACCACATAAAACGATCATTACATTTTCATTTTTTAGAGTAGTATCCCATAAATTTTGTAAAATAGAAGGAATAGATTTATTATTTTTACACATATAAGGAAATTCATCAATAATAATTAATTTTTTTTCTTTATAAGGTAACTCTATGATAGAGCTTAATGCTTGCTGCCAATCATAAAAAGTACTTAAATATTGGCTTGCTTTAATATTTTCTTTTAATAATGATTGAGAAAAGTTTCTTAATTGAATATTATCAGGACATTCTTGACATGAGTAAAAAATATGTTCTTTGTCTTTACAAAATTCATGTAATGTTTCTGTTTTACCAATGTGGTATCTCCCATATAAAAAAATAAGTTCTGTATTTTTTGAATGATAACGACTATTTAAAAAATTTAATTCTTGTTCTCTACCTATAAACATATATCTTCACCTTTTTTATAATTATAAGGTTATATATAATTGAAACAATGGACAAATAGTCCACAAATTTACCTAAGCAAGAATAGATAAAAAAACATTTTTTTAAATAGTGAATAAATTTTAAAACAGATAGATGATATAAGATTATTTTGGTAATAAAGTATGGTAATATAATGTTATCAATAAAAAAAGAAATACTTTTATTTTTATAATATTTTATCGAAAAGAGGGATATGAGTGAGTGTCTTACTTCAAGAAAAAACAAAACCTATATTGTCTGTTGATGAGCAAATAGATAAATTAAAAGAAAATGGTGTAACTTTTAAATATGTTTCAGAAGATAATGCCAAAGAATATTTAAGGAAAAATAACTATTATTTTAAGTTAACATCGTATAGAAAGAATTTCTTAAAAAAAGAAGTCGATGGTAAAAAAGTGTACATTGATTTGGATTTTGCATATTTACAAGATTTAGCAATCATTGATATGGAATTGAGGTATTTGTTAGTAGATTTGTCTTTAGATATTGAACACTGGACAAAAATATATTTATTAAATTTAATTCAATTACATCATGAAGATGGTTATGAAATTGTAAATGATTTTTTGGATAGTTTAGATAAAAATCAGTATGATAGATTAGAAAATGAAGTATTAAGAAATCGAAAGTCAATTTATTGTGAAGATTTAATAAATAGCTATCCTGATTTAAAAAAATACCCTATATGGGTTTTTATCGAAGTAATTTCTTTTGGTACACTAATATCATTTTATAAATTTTGTGGGGAAAGATACAATGATAAAATGATATCAAAAGATCATTTTATATTAAAAATGTGTAAAAGTGTTAGAAATGCAGCGGCACATAGTAATTGTATAATAAATGATTTAAATGCAAAAACAACATCATTATCAACAAGTTATTTAGTTACAAAAGAATTGGCAAATATAGAGAAAATTTCGAAGGTTACTAGAATTAAGAAAATGAGTAATGGTAGAATACAACAAGTAATATCTTTGCTTTATATGCATAAAAAACCAATACCAAGTGAAGGTGTTAGAAAGAATGCTGTTATAAATTTGCAAAAATTTAGTGATAGAATAAAAAGAAACGGTCACTATTATGATAATAATGATTTGATTAGGACAACTTTTGAATTTTTGAATATTGTTATTGACAATTGGTATCCAGTTGACTAAAATGAAATTGCATAAAAAAATATATAAATATATTTTGTAAGGACCGTGTAGTAATACATGGTTCTATTTTTTTACAATAAAAGCCCTCTAGCTTATCACTAAAGGGCTGTTATTATTTTTTGATCATAATAAATTGATAAGGTTTTAAAGTTGTTGGGTTGTAATTGTTGTAGTTATCTAACAAGATGTTTCCTTGGGTTTTTGGGATTTGTTGTTCTTTGTTTGTAAAGTTACAGAAACAAAGTATTTCTTGTCCTTGATAAGTACGTTTATAACCAATGACATCATCTACTGTGTTGATTTCTTCAAAATCTCCATAAACAAGAATATCTTCTTGTTTTCTAATAGAGATCATTTTTTTATAGAAGCTATAGATTGAATTTGGATCATTGAATTGACTTTCAACATTGATTTTATCTTGGCTACCTGTCATTTTTAACCATGGTTCATGATTACTGAATCCAGCATATTCACTACTATCCCATTGCATTGGTGTTCTGGTATTATCTCTACTTCTAAGGTTAAGGAAATGCATGGCTTCTTCTTTAGTAAAGCCTTCTTCTAAAGCTCTTTGGTATTGACCATGACTTCCAATATCATCAAATTCACTAATGTCTTTTCTTTCAAAGTTTTCCATACCGATTTCTTCACCTTGATAGATAAATGGTGTTCCTCTTAAATTAAAGAACATACCAGCAAGCATTGTTTGTGAATAATAATTATGCTCTTTTTTATCTAAAACAAATTTATCGATTGCTCTAGGTTGATCATGATTTTCTAAGAAACTTGCAATCCATCCAAGCTTTTGAACTTCTCTTTGACTTGTAAATAAAAGCTCTTTAAATTGTTTAGTTGTCCAATCTTGTCTTTTAAACCATTCTTCATCTTCACTAATATCAAAATTACAATAATTAAAATCAAACATCATTGAAAAACATCCTTGTTCACCAATAAAAATACCTAAATCCTTATATTGAACTCCAACAGCTTCAGCGACTGTCATACAATTATGTTTTTCAAAAGTTTCTTTCTTTAATTCATCAAAAAAGACTTCAATTCCTGGTTGATTTCTAGAATAAGCAAAACAAGCACTTAAACCATCTTGTCCATCAACAGGACCATCTAAATATCTTTGATCTTTTTTAATAAAGTTAATCGCATCAACTCTAAATCCCGCAATTCCTTTATCTAACCACCAGTTAATCATTTTATAAAGTTCTTGTCTTAAAGCTGGATTTTCCCAATTTAAATCAGGTTGTTTTTTAGAAAAAGCATGGAAATAATATTCATCTCTACCTTCTACCTTTTGCCATACTGAACCTCCAAAAACAGATCTCCAGTTATTTGGTTCTTTACCATCTTTAGAGGGTTTAAAGATATAATAATCATGATAAGGACTATTTGGATTTTTTAGTGCTTCTTGAAACCAAGCATGTTCATCTGAACTATGATTGATAACAAGATCCATAATAATCTTAATTCCTTTATTTTTAGCTTTTTCAATCAATTCTTCTAAATCAGCCATTGTTCCAAATTCAGGATTAATATCATAATAATCAGAAATATCATACCCATTATCATCCATAGGTGATTTATAAATAGGACATAACCATAATAAAGTCACCCCTAAATCCTCTAAATAATCAAGCTTTTCAATAATTCCTCTTAAATCACCAATTCCATCTCCATTAGAGTCCTTAAAACTTTTAGGATAAATTTGATAAGCTATCTCTTTCTTCCACCATTCATTACTCATTTTCTTTTTTCTCCTTTAAAATATATAATTTAGAATAATAATCTCCAATACCATCCTTATTCTCACCACAAGAACTATCACTTATAATAAGTCCCATATTCATCAATTCATCTCCATATAAATCTAAACCATTAACATGATACATCTTATCTTCATCTAAACCTAATAAAGGTAAACGACGATATCCAACATTAACTTCTTGTAAAGGTCGATAGTAACCAACAATTGCTTGTGTTTTATCATGAGAGACAACCATCCAAGCTGTCTCATTTCCTTCAAAAGGACTTTTTAAATGATAAAAAGTACCAAATTGAAATAAAGAACGATATTGTTTCATAAAAACAATTTGTTTTTTAATGATTTCTTTTTCTTCATCACTTAAATAATTAACATCTAATTCATAACCAAAAGTACCAAAATAGGCCACATTAGCGCGTGTTTGTAAAGGCACTTTTCTAAATGTTTGATGATTAGGAATATTGGATACATGTGATCCCATCGAAGATAAAGGATAAACTAGAGAGGTTCCATATTGAATCTTTAATCTTTCTATCGCATCAGTATCATCACTGGTCCAACATTGAGGGGCATAATAAAGCATTCCTGGATCAAAGCGTGCTCCTCCACTTGCACAGGATTCAAAGAGTATATCAGGGTATTTCGTCGTTAGAACATCGTATAAATGATAAACACCTAGGATATATTCATGCATGACTCTTCCTTGTGATAAAACATCATGAGTGCTTGAATAGACTTCTGACATACAACGATTCATGTCCCATTTAATATATGAAATATAGGAATCATCAATCACATTCATCATTGCCTGGGCGATATAGCTGACAACTTCAGGATTAGAAAAATCTAAAATATATTGATTTCTTCCATGACAACTCTTTCTATGAGGTGTTTTTAATACCCATTCAGGATGATTTCTATATAAGTTAGAATCTTCATTGACCATCTCTGGCTCAAACCATAATCCAAATTTTAAACCTAAATCATGAATTCTCTTTGATAAACCATTAATTCCATGAGGCAATTTATCTAAATTAGGGAACCAATCTCCTAATCCTTGATGATCATTATTTCTATTACCAAACCAACCATCATCTAACACAAATAACTCAATTCCTAATTCTTTTGCTGTATTAGCCATTGAAACAATCTTATCTTCATTAAAATCAAAATAAGTTCCTTCCCAATTATTCACCAAAATAGGTCTTACTTGATCTCGATACTTTCCTCTAGCAAGTCTTTTTTGATAAAGCTGATGATAGGTTTGTGACATCTTATTCAGTCCTTGATTACTATAAACCATTACAACTTCAGGACTTTGAAAAGAATCTAAATGATCTAATAGATATTCAAAACAATGAGGATGAATTCCCATAGAGACACGTGAGACATGATAATTATCAACTTCTACTTGGGCTAAAAAATTACCACTATAAACCAAACTAAAACCTAAAACCTCACAACTTGTTTCTTTACAATCTTCTCTTTTTAAAGCAATAAAAGGATTAAATTGATGTGAAGAACATCCTCTCAAAGAATAAATACTTTGAATACCTTCTGTAAGTTTTCTTGTTTTAATAGAACGTTCTCTTGCCCATGATCCTGTAAGTTCAATCATTTCATAATCTTGATCAGGTAAGTCTAAAGATATAGACATCATTTGATTAAGTCTTAATTTTTGTTTCCCCTCATTAACAATAAAAGCATTTCTTGTAATTACAGGAAAATCTTGATAAATAGTATAACTTAATTGAAGCTTTGTTTCAATGACTCCATCATATAAGGTAATGATAAGAGTTTGGGCTTCGTTTTCATTTTCTACATAGGTAGCAGGAAGATCTTTTAATTTTGGTTTTCCTTGTATGATTTCATGACTTACATATTCAAAGTTTAAAATATGACTCCCATTTTCTTGTAAAATATCGATAGCAGGATGACGTAAATCACCTGAACCATAAACAGGATATTCTTGTTTAATATGTTCTAATGAAAAACTTAAATCCCCTTTATAGCTACAAGGTGACATAGGACGAGGAAAGAGTTCTAATAAATGATCAAAGTCTTTACGATCATGAATTCTTTTTCCATAATAGAGTTGTCCTAATTGATTATTTTCTAAGATTTTAAACATATAACTAATTTCATTATTATACAAATGAAAAGTTTTACTTTCTTCATGAAATACAATCATAGATTTCTCCTTAATCACTAAATAGTATTTTTAAAATATCTTCTAAACCATCATCAACAACCGATTTACAAATAATATTTGCTTTAACTTTTAATAAATCACAGGCATTTCCCATAGCAACCCCTACACGACAAAATTCAATCATTTCTAAATCGTTTTCACCATCTCCAAAAGCGTATGTGTCATCTTGATTTAAATGATAATAATCAAGAATTTTTTGAATACCTGTAGCTTTTGAAATCGTTGGTGAATAGAATTCAAAAGCATTATCACTGCCATGTTCATCAAAATTAATAACATAACCAAAATCATTTTGGATATACTTTTCTATTTTTTCACGATCTTTATTTGTAACATTTGCTTCTATTTTAATCGCTCTTTTTAATACCTCATTACGATCAAACTTTATTGTAAATAGATCTTCAAAATGTCCCTTTTGAACAAAGAAGTTATAAAGTTCTTTATAAGAAGGATCAATGTATAAATGATTCGCTGTCGCAATCATATAATCACAATGAAGTTCTTCTAAAATATTTGCTGTCTTTAAACATAACTCATAATCCATTCTATTTTCATAAATAGATTTTCCATCAATTTCTACATAACCACCATTATTTAAAATATAACCGTCAAAAGTTCCATCGAGCCATTTTTCATCTAACATGGCTTTGGGTCTTCCACTACAAATAAAGAGTTTATGTCCTTGTTTCTTTAATCTATTTAATTGTTGTTTTACACCTAAAGGTATTTCATAAATTCCCATTTGTGAGCATACTAATGTCCCATCTATATCAAAAAATAATACTTTCTCTTTCATAAAAAATCTCCTTTAGCTAATTATATCACAAAGTCCCTTTCTATGATTTTCAATAAAAGAAAATATAAAAAGTACGTATGATAGTACGCAAGATAATACGTATGAAAAAAGGAATCTTTCGATTCCTTAACTAGTCATCTAAAATAGAAGATCCATTAGTCGCAATAACTTCTTTATACCAATCATAAGATTTCTTTTTAGAGCGTTTATAAGTTCCATTACCATAATCATCAACATCTACATAAATAAATCCATAACGTTTAGACATTTGATTTGTAGAGTTAGATAATAAATCAATTGGTGCCCAAGTTGTATAACCCATTAATTCAACACCATCTTCTTCAATAGCTTTATACATTTGTCTAATATGTTCTCTTAAATAATCAATACGATAATCATCATTAATAGAACCATCAGCTTCCACAGTATCTTTTGCTCCTAAACCATTTTCCACAATAAATAATGGTTTTCTATAACGATCATATAAATCTACACATGAAATTCTTAAACCGATTGGATCAATTTGCCATCCCCAATCAGAACTTGGAATATATGGATTTTTAATAGCTGTTTCTGTATTACCTGCACTCATTTCTAAGCCTTTTGTATCAGCAGCAACACAACTTGATGAATAATAACTAAATGAAATAAAATCAACAGGATATTTTTTCATAATTTCTAGATCTTCATCAGTCATTTTAATATTGAATCCTTTATTTTTATACATTTGTAATAAATATTTAGGATATTCACCATGAACTTGTGTATCACTATAACAATAGATTTGTCTCATTCTTTGTTGTTGTTCTAAAAGATCTTCTGGTTTACAAGTATATGGATAATAAGTTAATTTAGTAAGCATACAACCTACTTTAGCGTCAGGAATATTTTCATGTGTAATTTTTACCGCTAAAGCACTTGCTACAAATTGATGATGCATTGCTTGATATTCTACTTCTTCAAATTCTTCAGGTTTAAATCTTGATTCAATTAAACCACCTGTCATAAATGGATGTCTAATGATTGAATCAATCTCATTAAATGTAAGCCATAATTTAACTTTATCTTTATATCTTTTAGTAATAACATCCACATAACGTGTAAAGAATTCAATGGAACGACGATCATACCAACCATTATAATCCATACAAAATGCAAGAGGTGGTTCATAATGAGACATTGTAACTAAAGGTTGCATTCCATATTTTAAACATTCATCAAAAACAGCATCATAGAATTTTAAACCTTCTTCATTAGGTTCTAATTCATCCCCTCTAGGGAAAATACGAGACCAAGCAATAGACATTCTATAAACCTTAAATCCCATTCCTGCAAGTAAAGCAATATCTTCTTTATAATGATGATAAAAATCAATCCCATGACGTTTTGGATAGTAAACTTCATCATCAGTACTTAAAGCTTTTTCAATCATTTCATCAGAAATATCACATAACCCATGAGTATTTAATAAATCTTTCATAGATTTAGGATCAGTAAATAATTGTACATCACTACAACTTACTCCTTTTCCGCCTTCTTTCCAACCACCTTCATATTGGTTAGCGGCAGTAGCTCCACCCCATAAAAATCCTTCTGGAAATTGTTTCATATTATGTTCTCCTTTTTTATCTTATTTCCTTGATTTTATTATAGCTAAATTGTTTTTTATTTGTTTGTTTTTTCATAATATAAAAACTAATTCTACTTATAAGAGGTGTTGTTTTCTATTTAAAATGATATGATTTGATAAGGAAGGTGGTTATATGGATCTTATTAAAATTGGTAAATATATAGCAGTTAAAAGAAAATCATTAGGTTTGACCCAAAAACAACTTGCAGAAAAATTAAATATGTCTGATAAATCTGTATCTAAATGGGAAAGAGGCATTTGTTTACCAGATGTAACAGTCTATCTTGAATTATGTAAGATACTAGATATAAGTATTAATGAATTTCTTGCTGGAGAAGATATACCTAAAGAAACAATTGAACAAAAAGCAGAAGAAAATATTATTCAGATTACAAAAGATAATAAAAACAAACAAAAGTATCTAAAGAAAATTATAAAATTATTAATAGTTATGCTTGTTGTTTTCATATTTATTACAAGCATATTTATCTACAAAAAATTAACACAACCACAAAACTATATAGAACCTTATTTAGAAAAAAGCACAGAAATGCAAACAGCAAATATGCTTTCTAATCATCCAGGTGATATTTTGTTATTTCATTATAATTCAAAAAAAGATTTTGATTCATTAACTATGTATTTAACCCAATATCAAAAAGGTAAAAAGATATCTGATAAAGAAATCTGTACATTTTATAATAATCCTTCAAAAGGAACAAATACCGGAAATATTGCTTTAGTAATAGATCGAGAAGCACCTACTTTGAAGATTATAGATGCTTTTGAAGATGGGTATTATATAGCTGAAGGTATTTCATTTTTAGAAAACATTAGTAACTATGATGTTTGGGATTATGATAAAATTGAAGAAAAAACAGCTATTAAATATAGTAAAAAACAAATGTTAGTGGCATTATCTTATGGAAAAAATCATGTCACATCTCTTCCTATAAAAGAGTTAGAAACAAACAAAAAGATAAAGAATGATTATACATGTATTCTTTCAATTAAGTTTAAGTAAAAACGTCATCACTTGGATGACGTTTTTTGAAAATCAAATTTATTCTTTTTCTTCATAACAATAAAGACAGTTATACAAATAAGGGCAGATAAAATAGAACCTAGAGCGGGTGTAAGTCCCATTGGTAGTAATGTTTCAGGGAAAAGTTTAGAAGTAATATAAGCTCCTGGAACTCTTATAAGGACTATGGAAATTACATTATGAATAAAGGAAATAATGGAATAACCATAAGCAGTAAAGAATCCACTAAAACAAAAATGAATAGAAGCAAAGACACAATCTAAAACATATCCTTTTAAATATTGACTACCATACACAATAACTGCAGCTTCACTTGTAAATAACGAAAGAATTTCCTTGGAAATAAATTGACAAGTAAGCGCAAAGAAAATTCCAAATCCTAAAGCAATAAAGCATCCATAGCGTAATGTTTGGCGAGCACGTTGATGTTGTTTTGTTCCAACACATTGTGCACAGATTGCCGAGATGGCAGATAACATACTTGATGGTACTAAGAATAAAAAGCTAATGATTTTTTCTACAACACCAACTGCTGCGGCAATATCAACGCCACGGCTATTGGCAATAATCGTAATAATAATGAATGATACTTGAATAAGACCATCTTGCATAGAAATAGGAAAACCGATTTTAAAGATATCTTTAATAATTTTTTTATGTAATTTCAAATGGTATCTATGGATGACAATCAATTTTCTTTTAATAATTGCAAATAAAGCAACAATTACACTAATAAGTTGTGAAATCACTGTCCCAAATGCTGCTCCAACGGCATGCATATTGAAATAACCAATGAAAATAAAATCTAACACGATATTAAAAAAACAAGCAACTGCCACAAAATACATAGGACTTTTAGAATCCCCTAATCCTCTAAAAATAGAACTAATAATATTGTAAGCAGTAATAAAAGGAATTCCAATAAAACATATTTTTAAATAAAGTGTTGTTTCTTGAATTGCTTCTACAGGTGTAGACATAATAGAAACAATCGGATTAATAAAGAATAATAAAATCAAAGTAACAATCAGAGATAAAATCATAAAGATAATGATTGTATTTCCTACAGTCATCCTTTTTTCTTCTTCTTTTCTTTCACCAACATAACGACCAATCATGACCGTTGAACCCATTGCAATTCCTACAAGCATAACAGTAATCATATGCATGACCTGACTTCCAATAGAAACCCCTGATAAAGAAGCGGCTCCATTGTATTGACCGACAATAAATAAATCAGCCATGCCATAGAATGTTTGTAAGAAATTAGCAAGTAAAAAAGGTAATGAGAAAGTAATAATATTTTTTAAGGCACTGCCTTTTGTTAAATCTTTTTGCATAACATCAACTCCTTGCTTTGTATTATATAGGATAAATGTTAAAAGATAAAACGAAAAAAAATGTTTAATCTAGCACTTTTTTTCATGGATATGTTGCAATAATAGATTTAAGTTCTCTGATTTATTTTGTTTTAAATAAACAAGATCTATTTTTTCAAGATCAGCAAAGTATTTACTAATATCCTCTAAATAGAACTGATCTCTGTTTTCTACTTCTTTTGTAGGAAGGATTGAAAAACCTCTAGATAGATTAAGTAAAAGAAGTTGTTTGGGAAATTCTTTAACGTATTCTACTTTATTAAAAGTTGTATGATAAATTTTATAAAGTTCATCTTTACATAATTGATGATAGTTTTGATCTGTTGCTTTTGTAATATAGGGAACAGATTGCATGACCTTTTCTATTGTATGATATTTATGGATCAGTTCTTTTGAACAAACAAGAGAAACGTTTTCTTTAGATAAGGTTGTTGTTTCAATTGGATTATTTTTGTAGAAAGAGAGCATACTTGGAGAAATTAACGCATCGAGTTGATGCGCTTTTAGGCCTTCCATCAATTCATTTTCTTCAAGATAAGAATAAGAAATAGAAAGATGTGGGTATTTCTTTTCAAAGCTTTCAAGAATTTCAAAGTCTGTAAAATCTGTTGTTTTCATGCCTATATGTAAAGTATTCGTTTGTTGAATATTTTGACATAAAGTTTGATAAGAAGCATAAATGTTTTTCATTCCTTCATAGAACTGTTTTCCTTGTTTAGTAAGAGTTAATGTTCTATGTTCTCTTATAAATAGCTGTGTTTGGAGTTCTTGCTCTAAGACAGCAATGTATTTAGACATGGTTGTTTGTCCAATATGACAAGCGTTAGCTGCTTGCGTAAAGTTTTTATATTCAACAGCTTTAAAGAAATAATGTATTCTATTTAGATCCATATTATCACCTCTTTCATTATAACAAAAAAAGGAGCAATAAAGCTCCTTTGCTCAATATTTATTTACGTTTGAATAATGATTTTAAACCACGAGAGATTACTTGAAAGAAACTAAGAGAACGAACCATATTATTTGGATCAACATAATTTCTAACAGCTCTTAATGTCTTTTTATTATCTCTTGTCGAAAAGATAAAGTTTCCGTTGTTTTTCGTAACAACTGCAAAACGAGGAATCCATTTTCCTTTAAACATGACACTTGCCATGATTTCTGTTACTTCAGACCAAGGAATTTGAATATAATCATTGACGTTTTTATCATTGTAATATTCAAAAGCTTCATCCCCGACTAACACTTTACCATAGTTTGCCATTCCTAAATAAGAAGTAGCATTAATTGTTAAATCGACTTTTTTATTTAATGATTGTACCATATATTCCCTCCATAAATATTGAACTTTTTAAATTACATAATTCCAGCTAAACGAGCTAAGATACCAACGATAAATAATGCAACGATAATAACGATTGGTGAAACTTTTTTCTTTAATAACCAGCAGCAAAGTAATGTAAGTAATAATGCTGCAAGTCCAGGAATTAATTGATCTAAGTTTTGTTGTAAAGTAGTAACTTTAATTTTATCTAATCCATTAGCTCCAAGGGAAGCATATTGAGATAAAGCTGATTTAATACCTTCAGCTCCACCTTTGATTTGACTCCAATCAATATAAGCACCTTCAGATTGAGTAACTCTAGAAACAACAGGAGTAAATGAAATACTTACCCAACGTTGAACTAAAGAACCGATAATGAACATACCTAAAATAGAAGCACCTTGAGTAATTTTACCTAATAAACCACCAGATAAATCTTTTGCGATAGAAGTACCAACTTTATATCCAAATTCTTGAGTATACCAAATAAATGCCATACGGATAATATTCCAAGCAAAGAAGAATAATAATGGGCCAACAATACTTCCACCTAAAGCAAGAGAAGCACCTAAAGCACCTAAGATTGGTCTTAAAGTGAACCAGAATACTGGATCTCCAACCCCTGCAAGAGGTCCCATCATACCAACTTTAACCCCTTGAATAGCTTGATTATTGATTTCAGCACCATTAGCTCTTTCTTCTTCTAAGGCTAATGTAACACCCATAACTGGAGCTGAAACATAAGGATGTGTATTATAGAATTCTAGATGTCTTTTTAAAGCATCTGCTCTATCTTGTGGATCTTTGTATAATTTTTTGATAGCTGGGATAATTGAATAACACCAACCACCATTTTGCATACGTTCATAGTTCCATGATCCTTGAAGGAACTGATGACGCCAAGCAACTGATAAACGATCTTTTTTAGTTAATTGAATTTTTTCTGCCATATTTCTTTCCTCCTTCAAGATTAATAGTCATTTAAAATATCACCTAATGGATCACCAGAACCAGTAGAACCACCATTACCAGAACCACCGTTTTCTTTTAATCCTAAGTAAATTAAAGCAATAGCAACACCTAAAGCACCTAAAGCGATTAATGTTAATTCACTTAATGCAGCTAATACGAAACCGATAGCAAAGAATGGCCAAGTTTCTTTAGTTGACATCATATTAATAACCATTGCATAACCTACAGCGGCAACCATTCCACCACCAACAGTCATACCACCTGATAACCAAGCAGGCATTTGATTTAAAACACTAGTTACTGCTTCAGCAGGAACGATACATAGTGCAGCAGCAGGAACTGCGATTCTGACACCTTGTAATAAGATACCTAAAATTTGATAGATTTCAATTTTACGGAAATCTCCTTTTTCAGCAGCACCATCCATTAAGTGAACTAATGGGATAGCGATTGTACGACAAATCATAGTTAAGAATAAACCAGCTACTGATAAAGGAATTGCAACAGCAATTGAAGTAGAGATAGCTGTTTGTGTATTAACAGTACCACCATTTAAACCTAAAACCATGATAATTGCAGAAGCAACAGAAGCTAAAGCAGCATCTGGAGCAACAGCAGCACCAACGTTTGCCCATCCTAAGGCAATCATTTGTAAAGAACCACCTAAGATAATACCTTCACTTAGATGTCCTGAAACTAAACCAATTAAAGTACACGCTACTAGTGGTTGATGGAATTGGAATTCATCTAAAATCCCTTCCATACCTGCTAATAATGCTACTAAAATAATTAACATAATAGTAATTGCAGACATTAAATTTTCCCCCTATTTCATATTTTGAAGTTCAGTCTTTGCTTTTTTAAGAAGACTGTCCATATTTTCTTTAGAATCAGCAGGTACTTTACGAACATCGAAAGTAACACCCATTTCTTTTAATTTTTCTAAAGTTTCAACATCTTTTTGATCCATAGCGATGGCTTTATTAACAACCACTTTACCAACAGAGTGAGCCATAGAACCAATATTTAATTCTTTAATATCAACTCCACCTTCAATAGCTCTTAAAGCATCTTGAGGAGTTTCAAATAACAATAAAGCTTTAGTAGCACCAAAACGAGGATCTTTAGCGACTTCAATCATCTTTTTGACTGGTACAACATTTGCTTTAACACCTGGTGGTGCAGCTTGTTCAATCATTTGTTTACGTAATGCATCTTGAGATACTGCATCAGATACAACAATGATACGTGTTGGTTGAGTTGATTTTGTCCAAGTAGTAGCTACTTGACCATGTAATAAACGTGTATCAACACGAGCTAAGACATATTTAATATGTCCATCTCCAAGAACAGTTCCTTCAGGAATAGCCCCAGCAGGTGCTGGTTTTTCAGCTTTTACTGCTTCTTCCTTTTTAGGTTCTAATTCTTCTGGACGAATGTTAACTCCGTCTCTAGCAACTTCACAGATATGAGTTGCGATTTCATGTGCGCTGTCAGTAGACATACGCATTGCATATGCTTCAATAAGCATTGGTAAATTTAACCCAGTAACGATTGCCCAATGATCTTCATGACCGTTAAGTAATAAGTTTGCTTGGTTGAAAGGAGTACCACTCCATAAATCAACTAAGAAAAGAACTTCGTCTTGATTTTCAAAAGTGGAAATAGCTTCTTCCATTTTTGCTCTTAAATCATCAGGACCTTCACTTGGTTGTAAAGTCACAGCTTTTACATCTTTTTGTTCACCGAAAATCATAGAACCAGATTGTAAAATTCCATTAGCGAATTCACCATGACTTGCAAGAATAATTCCTACCATATTTTTCCTCCCTCTCTCTAATTAACATTGAATAACAAAAAAAGTAGGCCAACTATTTAAAAGAAGATACAATGCACCCATTGCTTTCTTTTAAAATAGTTAATGCCTACTTAAAGTTACACACTATTGAATATTCAATTTAATTACAGTGATATACTAACATCAAAAAATGTAAGCGTCAATCATTTTTTTTACGTTTTTATGTTCTTTCATTATTTTTTGATAAAGAATAAAATGAATCTTTTCTTTTTCTTTCTAACGTTCCATTTCCAGTATTATCCAAATCTACATAGATGAATCCGTAACGTTTTTTCATTTCTCCTGTTGAAGAACTTACTAAATCAATAGGTCCCCACCAAGTATAACCAAACAAATCTACTCCATTATCAATTGCACCTAAACCATTTTCTGCAATAAATAATGGAATATGGTAACGTCCATAGATTTCATTTAATACCCAACGTAGTCCATTAGGACAAAAGCCCAACCCCATTCTGATTTTTTTATTAATTAAATTCTATAACCACTTAAAAGCAAAACTCTAACGTTTTGCTTCTATTTTTCCTTATTTAATTTTTAAAGATACATCACACATCTTTGCTAGAGTAGGTGAATGGGTTACCAAAATAACACATTTATGATGAATATGTGCTAAATCTAAGAAAGTATTCATGATCTCTATTGAATTCTTTTCATCAAGATTACCCGTGGGTTCATCACAAAGAATCAAATCGACTTCTCTTGCAATAGCACGTGCAATTGCAACTCTTTGTTGTTGTCCTCCTGATAATTGTCGAATATCTCTTTTACATTCATCTTTGGAAAGTCCAAGTTGTTCAAGAATAGATAAACAATATTCTTTTTTATCTTTTCTTTTGATTCCCGCAATTTCTAAAGCAGACATAACATTTTCTAAAGCATTCATATAATAAATAAGATTATAAGATTGAAAGACAATTGAAATATCTTCTCGACGATATTTATTCAAACCTATTTCTTGAATATCTTTTCCTTTGAACAAAACTTTTCCATCATCAGGTTTATCTAAACCAGAGGCAAGAGAAAGAGTTGTTGTTTTCCCGCTTCCACTCGCACCAACAACTGCATAGATTTTACCTTTTTCAAACAAATAAGAAGCATGATCTAAAATTTGATTTTTTTCTTTGCCATCTTGATAACTATAGCTTACATTTTCTAATTCTAATAACTTTTCCATCTTAACCTTCCTTTCTAGATAAGATTTGTCTAGGTGTAAGTCTTAATACATAGGCTGCAGGTACAGCAATAGAAACAATACAGATTGCTGCTGTAACACCAGCAAGTTGAATGACATTTTCACCTGTAATCGAAACATCTAATTCCTGATTTGATGGTCCTTGCATCATATTTCCTAAGAAATTTTCTTTTGTTTGTGTATTGTTTTTTTGTTGATTACTATCTGATTGATTTTGATTGTCATTTGGTTGATCTCCTTTTTGACCCATTTGCATGACATTTGAAGAAGGACTACTTTCTAACATATTTCCCATATAATGAGATGTTAATTGTCCTGTACCTAAAGAAATCACAAAAGCAACTACTGCAATTAACCCTACTTCAATAAGTTGTTGAGCAATAATTTTAACTTTACTTTGTCCAAGTGATAAAAGAACACCAATTTCATAATATCTATTTCTAATTGTTAGAGCTAAGATTAAACAAAGAATTGCACTACCAGCAATCACTACGATCCATACAAACATCTTTGCAAATGATTGCAGAAGAAGCATTTTGTTGATAAAGACGATTATTGGCATCTAATGAGAACGTATCAAAATCAATATCACTTTTCTTTTTCGCAAGTTCTACAAAAGCTTCTGCGTTTTCTGGATCATCTAAATAATAAATTGCTGATGTAATATTTTCACTACTTCCAGTAAGTGTTTGTCCAATTGATAAATCAGTATAAATTGTGTTTACTTGATTATTGAAATGAGCACTACCAATTTCATTTGTTGATTGAATTTCATAAATACCTACAATTGTAAGTTCTTGAGTAATTGTTTCATCATTAACCGTTGTTGTAATAGTAAAAGTATCACCAACACTTAAATCATTATCACTTGCAAGATTGGTTTCAATAACACAATTATTTGTATTTTGATCTTTTGCTGTAAGTAAACGCCCTTTTGTAAGTTTATAATTGTTATTGGTAAAAGAATCTAAATACTTCATTGTGGTGTTGGCACTGATTGTAAAATCAACTTGATTTGAAGCTTGTTCTGGTTGATTATTACTATTATCTGATGCAGTTTCTACCGCTGAAATAGAATTACTGTTAGCTGATGTAGATATTTGATAATTATAATTTTTTACATACTTTAAATCTTTTAAACTATCTGCCATGGTTGTTGTTAATGATGTCTCATTACTTACGGCTTCACTAGGTTTTCTGTTTTTCATCATATTTCTAAAATCAACAGAAAGAGTTACATCGTTTCCTAAACTACTACGAATTTGATCCATTGATTTTTTTGTTGCTGATTGAATAGATAAACCAGCAATAACGAGATTTGTAATTACAACAATAATTACAAATAATAAAATCGTTTTTCCTATATTTTTCTTTAAACTTAATAGTGCATTTTTTATCATACATTTCTACCTCCGACTTTAATATACCGATATACTTTAACAATAAAATGGAATAATTATGTTAAAAAAAGTGTTTCATCATTGCAACTCTTTTATTAAAAAGTTATCCTTATAAAGGAAAGAAGGAAAATTATGAAATTAGAGGAATTGGCTATTGGAAAAAGTGCTGTTATTCTCTCTGTTGGCGGAGAAGGAGCTTTAAGACAACACTTTTTAGATATGGGATTAATTCAAGGTACAGAGGTTACCATGGTAAAGTATGCACCGATGGGTGATCCTATGGAAATTAAAATACATGATTATGAGCTTACTTTAAGGAAAGAAGATGCTCATAAAATTGAAATTAAAGAAATAACTAAAAAAACAGAAAATAAAAATGATTCATTCATTTTTCAATATAAAGATCACCCTGGCTATGGTGAATCAAGTTATCATAAAATGAATGATCATCAAATCTATCATGAAAGTGATTTACTCACATTTGCTTTAGTAGGAAATCAAAACTGTGGTAAAACCACACTATTCAATCAACTTACAGGTTCAAATCAACATGTTGGTAACTTTCCTGGAGTTACTGTTGATCGTAAAGATGGAAGAATTAAAGGGTATCAAAATACTCTGATTACTGATTTACCAGGTATTTATTCTATGTCACCTTATAGTAGTGAAGAAATCGTCACAAGAAACTTCTTATTAAGAGAAAGACCTAAAGCTATTATTAATATTGTAGATGCTACAAACATTGAAAGAAATCTTTATCTTACAATGCAACTTCTAGAACTTAATATGCCAATGGTTGTCGCTTTAAATATGATGGATGAAATGTTAGGTAATGGAGGAACTGTATTAATCAATGATTTAGAAGAATATCTCGGTGTTCCAGTTATTCCTATTTCAGCTGCTAAAGGGGAAGGTATTGATGAACTCGTCAGCCATGTTTTACATGTTTCTTATTATCAAGAAAGACCTCAATTTTATCAACATATAGATAATCAACAAAATAAAGCGATTGATCGTTGTTTAAATGCAATTGAACATTTAATTGAAGATCATGCCTCAAACGCAAAGATTCCATTACGTTTTGCAGCAAGTAAACTTGTTGAAAAAGATGAACTTTTATTAGAACAACTTGATCTGAGTCAAAATGAAAAAGAAACTTTAGAACATATTCGTATTCAATTAGAAGAAGAAAGTAATCTTGATTGTTCTGCTGCTATAGCAAGTAATAGATTTCATTATATTACAGATATTTGTAAACAAACTGTAAAAAAACCACATGAAAGTAAAGAAAGATTAAGAAGTCAAAAAATTGATCAATTCTTAACAGGAAAATATACAGGAATTCCTGCTTTTATTGGAATCATGGGAATTGTTTTCTTTCTAACATTTAATGTTATTGGAGCTTTTTTACAAGGAGTTTTAGAAAGTGGGGTGACTGTTGTCACAAATTATGTTGACACTTTACTCACAAATGCTCAAATTAATGTTGCTTTGCATTCTTTGATTATAGATGGGATTTTTAATGGGGTAGGAACTGTTTTAAGTTTCTTACCAATTATCGTTACTTTATTTTTCTTTTTATCAATTCTAGAAGATAGTGGATATATGGCACGTGTGGCATTTATCATGGATAAACTGCTTAGAAAAATAGGACTTTCTGGACGAAGTATTGTCCCTATGTTGATTGGCTTTGGTTGTACAGTACCTGGCGTTATGGCAAGTCGTACACTTTCTTCAAGAAGAGATCGACAAATGACAATCATTCTAACACCATTTATGTCATGTTCAGCAAAACTTCCAATCTATGCTTTCTTTACCTCTGTCTTTTTCCCAGGTAAGGGCGCATTAGTCATGATTTTCTTATATGTTTTTGGTATTTTGACGGGTATTATTTTTGCTTTGATTTTAAAAGGATCCCTTTTTAAAGGTGAACCTGTTCCTTTTGTCATGGAACTTCCAAACTATCGTATGCCTGGCGCTAAAAACGTCTGTCAATTATTATGGGAAAAAGCTAAAGATTTCTTACAAAGAGCTTTTACAGTTATCTTTGTTGCAACCATTGTTATTTGGTTCTTACAAACTTTTGATTTAAGATTTAATATTGTTACTGAATCAAAAGATAGTATTCTAGCTATTCTTGCTGGTTATATTGCTCCAATCTTTAATCCATTAGGATTTGGTGACTGGCGCATTTCAACAGCCCTTATTTCAGGATTTATGGCAAAGGAAAGTGTTGTTTCGACATTATCTATTCTTTATGGTTCAACCCAATCATTGTTGATGTCACTTACAACACCAGCTGCTTTATCTTTACTTATTTTTTGTTTACTTTATACACCTTGTATTGCTGCTATTGCTGCAATCAAAAGAGAACTTAATGGTAAATGGGCATTGATTGTTGTCTTTGGACAATGCCTTATTGCTTGGCTTGCCTCTTTTGTTGTGTATCATTTGATTTTATTGGTATTTTAGTATTGTAACATCAGTTTTTGCATTGTAACAATTAGATTGTTACAATGCAATTTTTATTGTTACAACAAAAAAACAGATCCAAGGGAAGAGAAAAGATCTGCTTTTTACTATTATCTATTAGTATTTTTTTAAAGGGAAAATTTATAATTAAGTTTTGAGTTTAAGTAAGTTCTTGTTCCTCCTTTCGTCTATTATCATAAGTTACAAATATGAACTTTATTTAACTTTTTCTTGTTTCTTTCTTGGTTGTTTTGTCAAAAATTATGGGATAAAAAAATGCAACGTTAAATAACATTGCATTTTTAAATTGCTTTAATATTTTGGTGTTAATTCTACATACATATCTTTGTATTGTTTTGCGCTTTGTTGCCAAGAGACATCTTTATTCATATCACGAACAACCATTTCATCCCAATATTTTCTATTTTCAAAATAAAGTGTTTTAGCACGATTGATGGCATCATAAAGAAGTCCACTTTCATAGCGATCAAATGTAAAACCATTACCTGTATTATCAAATAGATTATAAGGTTGAACAGTATCTTTAAGTCCACCCGTTTCTCTTACAATTGGGATAGAACCATATCTCATACTAATAAGTTGTGTAAGTCCACATGGTTCAAATCTTGATGGTACTAGTAAAGCATCACATCCTGCATAAATATTGTGAGCGACGTTTTCATTGTAAGCAATATATGCACAGAAGTTTCCTTTATATTTATTTTCATAATAACGGAAAGCATCTTCATACATCGTATCTCCTGTACCTAAAACAACAACTTGTGTATGTTCATCCATAATACTTGGAATAACATCATTGACAAGATCAAGACCTTTTTGATTTGTAAGACGTGAAATAAGTCCAATGACAATTTTATGATCATCAACTTCTAATCCTAATGATTCTTGAAGTGCTTTTTTATTTGCTTTTTTATTCTTGATAACAGATTGACTATCATATTGCGCAGCTAAAAGTTTATCTGTTGCTGGATTCCAAATATCCGTATCAATACCATTAACAATTCCTAAAATCTTACTACTATGATATCTTAAATGTTCTTCAAGACCTTCACCATATTCTTCTGTTTGAATTTCTCCAGCATACGTATTACTTACGGTTGTAACTACATTACTATAAGTAATACCACCTTTTAACATATTCGCATCTAACCAATTTTGTGTCATACAATCTTTATTGAAGACATAATCAGGAAGATCAGACCAATATTGAATTGTTTTTCGATCATAGACACCTTGGAATCTTAAGTTATGAATTGTAAGAATAGCACCTGCACGTCCAACGTTTGTATCTTTAAAGGTTGTTCTTAAATAAAGAGGAACTAAAGCTGCTTGCCAATCATGACAATGTACAATATCTGGTGTCCAATTTAAATAATTAAGTGCCGCAAGAGCTGCTTTACTAAAATAACAGAACTTAGGAATATCATCGATAAGATTAGTATATGGATTACCCCATGAGAAGAATTCATCATTATCGATAAAATCATAAACAACACCATCTTCTTGATATTCCATAATACCTACATAATATTGTTTTCCATCTGCACATAGATCCATATAAAATGATCCTTTATATTCCATCTTTTCTTGGAACTTTTGAGGAATACATTTATATCTAGGAATAATAACTTTAACATCCATATTTAATTTAGCTAAACTCTTTGGAAGAGCTGACATAACATCCCCTAATCCACCCGTTTTTACAAATGGATAACATTCTGAACCAATAAAAGCAACACTTCTACGTGGTCCTAAATCAATTGATTGAGGTTTTTCAACAGGAACTTCTTGAATAACTTCTGTTGGTTTAGCCTCAACAGGTGTTTCACTTTTTACAGATTTTGGTTTAGCAGTAGTTGTTTTTTTACTTGTAGCTGTTGTTGATTTAGCAGTTGTTGTCTTTTTAGTAGTTGCTTTCTTAGTAGAAGCTGTTTTTTTAGTTGATGTTGTTTTGGCAGCAACTTTTTCAGTTGTTGTTTCTGATTTTGCAGTAGCTGCCTTTTTACTTGTAGCTGTTGTTGATTTAGCAGCTGTAGCCTTTTTAGTAGTTGCTTTCTTAGCAGGCGCTGTTTTTACAGCTGGTGCTGATTCAGCAGCAACAACTTTTTCACTTGTTTCTTTTGGTTCAACAGTAGTAGTTTTTTTAGGCACTTCTACTGGTTTAACATCAGTTGTCTTTTCACTTGTGATTGGTGTTGGTTCAACAACCGTATTGGCCTTTACACCTGATGTTCTTTTTTTATTCGTTCTTGTTGTTCTTTTTTTACTTTTTTGAACTGTTTTTTTACTCATAATTTTTTCTCCCATCTTGAAAATAATATCATGTTTAAAACTCTAACTTCATCATTTTCTCTTATTAACATTTCCTATTATAGTCATTAGAATTTGCAATTTTTGTATCTTTTTAATATTTTATACATACAAAAATTCTTTCATTTTAATTTACTTTCATATTCAAAATGTTCTTTTAATTATTGTATCATAATCAATGAATGTTGTTTATATATTCTGCACAAAAAACAGATTCAAAAGGGAGGGGGGAGAATCTGTTTTTTAATCTATTATTATCTTTTTTTAAAAAGGGAAATTTATGATTAAGTTTTGTTTAAGTAAGTTCTTGTTCCTCCTTTCGTCTATTATCATAAAGAAGAAATATGAACTTTATTTTACTTTTTCATGTTTCTTTTTTGGTTGTTTTGTCGAAAATCATGTGATTAATAAGAAGTTTTTTACAAACTTCTTATTATGTCTAAAATATCTTCTCCATACCAATCACATTTCTTTGGTCCAAATCCTTTTATCGAAAGGAGTTCTTCTATTGTTGTTGGTTTATAAGCAACGATTTCATTTAAAGTAATATCATTAAATATATAATAAGGTGGTAAATTCTTTTCTTGCGCTTTATTCATACGATATTTTTTTAATGATTCAATTAAATGATCATCATTATTAATTGCTATACTTTCAAATGTATTTTCTTCTTGAATTGGTGGTATTTCTTGTTTTTGATGATAAGATAAAAGTCCATCAGCCATAGCAATCATATCTTTTTGATTTCTAAAAGCACTTTGTTCATGCTTCTTTATATAATCTATCAGTTGGTCTGCTTTAATAACTTTTTCTTTTATTTCTTTAGGAGCATAACGACTTTTTAAGATAGACTTTGGATTAGCAAGGACAACAAGTGATTTAAAACCACTTGAAAAGGTCTTATTATAAAGAAATTTCATTACTGATCCTTTATCCTTTTCACGTAACATTTTATATAACTCTAAATGTCTTTGATTTTGTGTTATGGGTGAATAAATACCTTCTTTAATTATTTTCTCATTATAATTATACTCTCTTGTAAAATTTCCCATAGAATCTATCATGATTGTCCCTATAAGATTTTTACATTCTATAAAATAAACCATCGATGGCGTAATAATTATATAATCAATTTGCGCACTCAAATCATGATCTACCATATAAATATCATGTAAAACATACATTGGAAAATGACTATTCTTTAATTCAAATAGAACATTCTCTTCTCCTTCAATACCATACTGAATAAATCTTGCTTTCTTTTCTAATTCTTTACTTGTATGTGTTTTTAAATATTCTTGTATTTGATTTAGTTCATTTATTGCCTTATTACTCCCTTTATAAATAACAGGTTCTTTTAATTTATCTTTAAATAACATAGATTTGTACCTCTCTCTATCTACCTTATAATTTTCATTATATAGAAACAACAAAAAAAAGATTCAAAAGGGAGGGGGAGAATCTGTTTTTTAATCTATTATTATCTTTTTTTAAAAAGAGAAATTTATGATTAAGTTTTGTTTAAGTAAGTTTTATATCCTCCTTTCGTGTATTATCATAAAGAAGTTATATGAACTTTATTTAACTTTTTGATGTTTCTTTTTTGGTTGTTTTGTCGAAAATTATGTGATAGGATTTTGCATAATGGGAGGGATACGATGAATAAAACACAAGATTTTACAAAAGGAGTTATTTGGAAACAATTACTTTTTTTCTTTTTTCCAATATTGATTGGAAGCTTTTTTCAACAACTATATAATACCGTTGATACCATTATTGTCGGTCAAGCTTGTGGGACAAATGCTCTTGCTGCTGTTGGTTCAACAGGGAATTTGACAAACTTAGTTGTTAACTTCTATGTTGGTTTATCAACTGGAGCTTCTGTTGTTATTGCTCAATATTATGGAGCTCATAATAAAGGTAAGATTCATCAAGCGGTTCATACTTCATATATGCTTGCTATTGTTAGTGGAATTATCATGATGCTTTTTGGTTTATTCTTTTCTTATCAATGTTTAGATGCGATAGGTGTCCCTCATGATATTTTAAATGATGCCAGTCTTTATATGAAACTTTACTTTTTAGGGATGATTCCTGGAGCTATTTATAATATTGGTTCAGGAATTTTAAGAGCTGTAGGAGATAGTAAAAGACCTCTTTATTATTTAATTATTTGTAGTATTGTTAATGTTGTTTTTGACTTTGTTTTTGTTGTTATTTTACATAAAGGTATTGCTGGGGCAGCGATTGCAACATTTATTGCCCAAACAGTATGTGCTATTTTAGTCACACTTCAATTGATATTTTCTAAAGATGTTTATCAACTTACATTATCAAAAATTAAATTTCATTTACCTGTATTAAAGAAAATTGTTAAAATTGGTGCTCCTGCTGGAATTCAATCAACAATGTATAGTATCGCTAATATCGTCTTACAAACACATATTAATTCTTTTGGAACACAAACGATTGCTTCATGGTCAGTCTATATTAAAATCGATGCTTTATTTTGGATGGTCATGGCTGCTATTGGAGCCGCCATTACAACTTTTGTAGGACAAAACTATGGTGCTCATCTTTATGATCGTATCCAAAAAGGAGCAAGAACCGCTTTAACGATTGCCTTAACAATAGCAGTTTCTTTAAGTGTGATCTTATGTTTTGGGGGAAGTTATATTACAAAACTCTTTTCATCTGATCCAGCCATCGTTAATCAATGTCAAAGTTTAATACTCTTTTTAATGCCTTTCTATTTTTCATACTGTTGTGTAGAAATCTTTTCAGGGACAATGAGAGGGTGTGGGGAATCATTAAAACCAATGCTTTTAGTCTGTCTTGGAATTTGTGTTTTACGTGTAGCTTGGGTTACTTTCATTTCACCACACTATCCAACATTAAAGGGAGTTGTTATATCTTATCCAATTACTTGGTTTACGACATCATTCTTATTTATTGTTTATTACAAACAATTTAAAAAACATCATTTTGGAGCATAGTTATGCGACGAACAGAACGAGAAATTACAGATTTAAATAAAAGAAATCATTGAAAATAATCAATGTTGCCGTTTAGGTTTTATAGATCAAGGCAGTGTTTATATCTTTCCTTTAAATTATGGTTATCTTTATAATAATAAACATATCTTTTATTTGTGTATGTATCCGTTAAATTAGATAATGATTAAATTTTTTTGAAAATGAAAAAGAGATTTCTAATATTGACTGCTTCAATAATAAATGAAATCTCTTTATTTTTTATATTATAAATCTACACCATAATCACTTACAACAACTTGTCCTGTAAGTGGTGCTGCATCATCACTTGCAAGGAAAAGTGCTACTTTAGCAACATCTAAAGGACTACAAGGTTGAAGCGTTAAATCACTATGAGCAGACATAGCACCCATCATTTTCATATCCATTGTATCAGGTGTTAATCCTGCTGCCATATCTGTTGTAATACTTCCTGGACAGATAACATTACATCTAATTTTTTCTTTAGCAAAACGCATAGCAGCATGTTTTGTTACCCCAATAATTGCTGCTTTAGTAGATACATAAACAGCACCACCTGCTCCATATTGACCAGCAACACTTGAGATATTAACGATAGAAGCTCCACTTTTCATCACTTTTAAAGCTTCTGACATACAATACATTGTTCCTTTTTGATTAATATCAATAACTCTATTTAAATCATCATAATCAATTTGATCAATTGCATTTAATCCTTTATCTAAAACACCTGCATTATTAATTAAAATATCTAATTGACCAAAAGTTTCAACTGTTTTACTTACTAAGTTTTTAACATCATCCACTTTAGAAATATCAGTAGGAACACATAAAACAGTTCCTCCTGCTGCTTCAATTTCTTTTGCTGCTTCTTCCAAGACTTGTTGACGTCTTGCTGAAATAACAACTTTTGCTCCTTCACTCGCAAACAGTTTCGCAATTTCTTTACCAACGCCGGCATTCCCTCCTGTAATAATTGCCACTTTATTATCCAATTTTCCCATAAAAAATCCTCCTAGATATATAGTAACACATGTAAGCGCTTAACTCCATCTTTTTCATATCTCAAAATTGTATATGAGTTTACCATATTTTTACACACTACTCACACTCTTATATGTTAAAGAATGGGTACTATATAGGTGTCAAGAGGAGATAGACATGAAAAAGAAATTATCCGTTATAATCAGTGTAATTTGTATTATCGTTTCCTTAGGTTCGATTTCAGGAACTCTGTATTATGCTAAAAACCATAATACTTCATCTATGATGCAACAAGCAGGAGGAACACCTCCTTCAATGCCTAATAAAGGAGAAAATAGTCAAAATAATGAGTCTAATCAACAAGATTCATCTCAAAACAACCAAAGTAGCAATGATTAATCAAAATAAAACAGTTTTAGATCAAACAAATGAAAATTCTACTGGACAAGCACCTAATAATCAACAAGATTCCCCAGGACAAAATCAACAAAACAACAATCAACCTGACCAAATGAATCAAGAAATGACTTCATCAAGTCAATCATTAACTGCTCTACAAATTGTCATTATTAGTATCAGTGTTTTAGTTTTTATGCTTGCAATAACTTATTTAATTATGAGTAAATTTGGAAGTAAAACACTTGTTGAAACATTTTATGGAGCTAAACCAACTGCAATCTATGCTGTTATTAATGTTGTAGGAACAATTTTACTTGTTTGTGCTCTTGTGTTATCAAGCAATGCTTTATTATCATCTATTTGATGTATTTCTATTCCTTCTATAATTAAATCAATTGATTCATAAAGTCTTTGAATACCACCTATTAAAAAATCATTATAAATAGCATCAATTTCATAAAATTGATTCGTAAGTGAAATCAAAGTATTTTCTTTAGATGACCATAATGCTTTAAAATCTTTTTCATTTTGTGTGTGTATTGCTTTAGCATAGTTATAGACAAGTTGTTTAATTTCTTCCATAATATCTCTTCTTTTTGATATTAAACATCATTACTCTTAATAAAATTTCTTAGTGGGTATTTTTTTATCAAAATTTTAAAAAGATAATAAAGACAACAAAAGAACACTATGAAAAACAAAGTAAATGGAAAGGGATCCTCTCCAGCAAATATAAAAAATGAACGTATTGAATCAAAGTGATACCTATTAGACAATATGATTGATCCAATAAAGAAATTAGAAAAAAATACTAAAAAATAGACTTCATCTTTACTCAACAATCTTTTCTCTTCCATATGCTTTTCCTCCCTTGAATTTAGTTATATATAAATATTATACAGTATCTTACCCATTAAAGATATCTATAATCTAACTCATCTATACAAATGTACATATAGATTATTTTATGATACACTAAATGCGAAAAATTGTGTTTTTAAAGTATAAAATTCTATACTTTTTTATAAATGAAAGGGAAGAAAATGAAAAAGAAAATTTTTGGGGTTTTACAAAGAATAGGACGTAGTTTTATGTTACCTATTGCTGTACTACCAATTGCGGGAATGTTTTTAGGCGTTGGGAGTTCTCTTACTAACGAAGCAACGATTGCTTCTCTTGGTTTAGAGAGTATTTTAGGTACAGGAACAACTTTAAATCATATATTGATTTTATTAATGTCTGTAGGGCAAACAATTTTTGATAATCTGCCTTTGATTTTTGCAGCATCTGTTGCTTTAGGAATGGCAAAGAAATCAAAAGAAGTAGCAGTGTTATCTTCTATAATTGCTTTTTTTGTAATGCATTCAACAATTCATAGTTTGCTTATTTTTGATGGAGTTATTAAAGGAAATGAGATTGTTAAAAAAGTTGTTGAAGGAACCCTTACAAATGTATGTGGGCAAGTATCCTTACAAATGGGGGTATTTGGAGGAATTATTGTTGGTTTAGGTGTGAGTTATTTACATAATCGCTTTTATCAAATTCAGTTACCTGATTTTTTATCTTTCTTTGAAGGAGAAAGATTTATTCCTATTATTTCTACCATTGTTTATATTTTGGTAGGATTTTTGATGTTTTATATTTGGCCTACTTTCCAAGATGGAATTTTTAAATTTGGACAATGGATTGCTAGTAGTGGCTATGGGGGAACTTTTGTTTATGGAATTGTTAAAAGAGCCCTTGTTCCTTTTGGCTTACATCATGTTTTCTATATGCCTTTTTATCAAACTGCTATTGGTGGTACTTTGGAAGTCAATGGGGTTTTAATTGATGGTGCCCAAAATATCTTCTTTGCTCAACTTGCTGATCCAAATTTAAAGCACTTTAGTGTTGAAGCAACTAAGTATTTCTCTGGTGAATATATGATTATGATGTTTGGTTTACCAGGAGCAGCTTTAGCGATGTATCGCAGTGCTAAAGCTGAATCAAAAAAAGTTATAAGAAGTCTTTTTTTATCAGCAGCCCTTACGAGTATGCTTACAGGAATTACAGAACCCATTGAATTTGCTTTTATTTTTGTGGCTCCTATGTTATTTGTCGTTGATGTTTTTTTAGCGGGAACAGCTTTTGTTTTAGCCCATGTTTTAAAGGTGACGATTGGATTTACTTTTTCTTGTGGTTTAATAGATTTTCTTGTTTTTGGTGTATTACAAGGTAATAGTAAAACTCATTGGGTTTTTATTATTGTTGGTGGAGTTATGTATTTCTTCTTATATTATTTTTCATTCCGTTTTTTAATTAAGAAATTTGATTTAAAAACACCAGGAAGAGAAGATGATAATAAATTAACGATTTTTAATAAAAAGAAAATGGATTACTCTTTTGACCAATCATTACTTGATCCTCAAGTACAAATGATTATTAAAGGACTAGGTGGAAGATATAACTTTAGTGATCTTGATTGTTGTATTACACGATTACGTGCTTCTTTACAAGATCCAAGTCTTGTAAGCGAAGGTTCTTTAAAACAAGCAGGGGCAGCTGCTGTTTTATTACAGGGCAATGCTATTCAAATCATCTTTGGGCCAAAAGCTTCTTCTTTAAAAACAAAGATTGATGATTATTTAAATAATGTTCCTGCTTCTTATGATGAAGAAAAAACAATTGTGTATCATACAACAGATGTAGAAATAGGAAATATCGTTGATGGTGAGGTTTTACCTATTGAAGATTGTTGTGATGATATCTTTGCTCATAAGTTATTAGGAGATGGTATCATGATTCGACCAATACATGGTTTGGTTGTTGCTCCTTGTGATGGAACGATTTCTATGATTTATCCTACAAAACATGCTTTAGGGATTGAATTAGAAAATGGTGTGGAAATATTGATTCATTTTGGTATTAATACTGTAAAATTAAATGGACAAGGGTTTGAACTTCTTGTTAAAATGAATCAGAAGGTTAAAAAAGGAGATCTGTTATGGAATGCAGATTTGAATTATATTAAAGAAAATGCCATCGATGATTGTCTTTTAATGATTATCACTAAAGGTCAAGGACCTTTAGAAAAGAACTATGGTCATAAAAAAAGTGGAGAAACAATTTTAAAAATAAAGAGGTGAACATAATGTATCAAGTCTTAAAAATATTAAACAATAATACCATTCTAGCTAAAGAAGATGATAATGAAATAATAGTTATGGCTAAAGGAATTGGTTTTGGTAAAAAAATAGATGAACATTTTGAAATTCCACCTCATGCCAAGAAATACATGATGCAAAAAAACTATCAAGCTAAAGATAAACAAAAGAAAGTCATTGACTATATCAATCCTGTTTATCTTGAAATTGCAGCTGAAATCATTAAAGAAGCAACTAATAAATTTAAAGAAGTAAATCATGATATTCTTATTCCACTTGCTGATCATATTCATTTTACGATCAAACGTATGGATGAAAATATCTTGCCTAGTAATCCATTTACCTATGATATACGACTTCTTTTCCCTGATGAATATGAAGTTGCTTTAAAATCAAAAGAAATTATTAAATCTTTTATTAATAAAGAAATCAACAATGATGAAGTAAGTTTCATTACTTTACATATTCACTCGGCAATTTCTTCTAATAAAGTAGGAGAATCTATGGAAGCTGCTCGTGTTGTTCATGAAAGTATTATTAAATTACAAACCGATTTAAATATGAAAATTGATGTTGAATCAATTTCTTATGCCCGTTTAATGAATCATATTAAATTCCTAATCATTCGTTTAAATACTAATGAACAATTGCAAATGGATATTAGTGAATTTACCAAAAATAAATTTCCTTTTGCTTATGAACAAGCAATAAGGATGTGTGATAATTTATCAAAGGTACTTCATAAAGAATTACCAGAATCAGAAATTGGCTATCTTGCTTTACATTTGGAAAGAATTTTATCAAGTGCATTTCAAAATTAGGGGATCACCCCTTTTTTTATTTATTGATAAATTGTGATTGTTTTATATTATATATTATCTTTTTCATTATTTTTTATACAAAAAAATTAATTGAATCAAATGGAGTGTGTGTTTTTGATGAATAAAAAAGCAATTTGTTTTAAGATGATTGAAACACATACTTTAGGAGAGCCTACACGTATCGTTGCTGAAGGCTTTCCTAAGTATGCAGCAAAAAGTATGATGGAATATAAAGAGTATTTAGAAAATAATTATGACCAATATCGTTCAGCACACATGTGTGAACCTAGAGGTCATAAAGATATGGTTGGAGCACTTCTTGTAGAACCAATTTCAAAAAAAAGCGGATATAGGTATCATTTACATGGATGCTAATCGATGAATAAATATGTGTGGGCATGCAACTATCGATGTGTCTATGACATTGGTTAATGAAAATATAGTTAAAGTTGTAGAACAAGTAACAAAATGTCAATAGTTTTTCAATCTCTTTTTCAAAAATGGAAAAAAATAGAGCATATAGATTTCTCTATACACTATATCTTTTCATTTAATATTAATTTTTTGAGTTCGAAAAACTGAAAATTATTTATCGTCTGTGTTTTCTTTATTGTTTTCCTTTTTCTTGTGAGTCGAACCTAAGCAAAGGAACGAGGAACCAAGGCATAACCACACTATAGTCATAGAATTTTCATTTCTACTCGTAAAGCTAATAGCGATGCTATGAAAAACAAGACTGATGCAACATAAAATAAGATTGATTTGTTTATTCCTTTTTTCATAAATAAGTGCCTTCTGCGAATAATAATTTATTTTAATAAATATTTTTCAAACGCTTTATGATTATCAAAGTGTACTTCTCTAAAAAACAGAATTAACCAAATAATATAGGCCGGTATAGCCATATATGGGGTTAAAAAGCAGGATAATAACGCTCCTGCCAACATTATAACAGTCCATATGAAACACTGATTTCTTATATCACGAGAGATCTGAACTTTATCATACAATGACTGTTCTTCTTTAGAAAATGAATTAAATCCTGAAACAAATTTTGCTGCTTTTTCCTTAAAAATTGCAAATAACACACCTATAATTACAAATAGTATAGCCAAAATTATACATGACCCAAATCCTATATTCATAATACATACCTCCTTCAAATCTCGATTGTGTAATCACATGATATTATATTTTTTCTTCAATTACATCCACCTAATTTTAATACATTGCCATTCGACTTACTTCTGTAACCAGCATCCGGTTGATTTCAGGATAGAACAAGTTGACAAAAATTATTCTTACATAATTTTTTTTAGATATCACAAATTTTTATAGCCTAGATACAGGTTCTTTTGAAGTACGTCAAAAACAAGACGACAAGCCAAAATATTTAGGGCAAAACATAACATAAATAGAATTATCTTTTGTACAATATCATCATTAACTTAATGACATTTGTTTTCTGTACAGCCTTTTTATTCATACATTGGAATAAGTTTTTCAGTATGCTTAACAATGCGATGACATGAATCATTAACATAATAGGATGTGTTGTAAAGAATCTTACCTACTAAATGACTCTTTCTAAAACTTAATTGATTAAATTTTCATTCGTTTTCAAATAACTCTTTTATTAAAAAAGATGATCTATAACTATAAACGTAATCCTTTAATATCTTTAATACGTGAAAGAATAATATTACAACTACAACTAATAACCCCTGGTAATGTATCAATAGTAGTATGTAAGAAATCCTCCATCTCACTATTAGAAGCAGCAACAGCGTGTACATGTAATTTGTTTTTTCCTGTAACACGATAAATTTGAGTAACAATATTATTTTGGTTTAATATTTTTATAACATCAGTAAACGAATTTGACAATGTTTCAATTTCAAAATAACAAGATATTGCGCCACTTATTTTTTGAGGATTGATAATTGTCGTATATTCTTCAATAACCCCTTTTTTTTCTAATGCTTGAATTCTAGCTTTTACAGCAACTCTAGAAATCCCTACCTCTTTTCCGATATCAGAGTAAGAAAAACGTGCATTTTTTATTAATAATTGAACTATTTTTTGATCTAATTCATCAAGTCCATTTAAATACATAATCATTCCCCCGTTAATCATTTATTTAATACTATCATGCTCCTTATTATAAGTAAATCTTTTAAAAATTAGAGATATTGACTGAAAATAAATATTTAATTATAATACTTACAAAACGTAAGATGAATATTACGAAAGGAATATAAAAGATGAATAGAGATTTAACAAAAGGTTCAGTTTTAAAGTCTATGCTTCTTTTTTCAATTCCAATGATTTTAGGTGATTTACTTCAACAATGTTATAACATTGTTGATACATTGATTGTTGGTCAATTTCTTGGTAAAAATGCTCTAGCAAGTGTTGGCTCATCGTTTACCTTAATGACATTTATAACATCTATAATCCTTGGTTTATGTATGGGAAGTGGAGCGTTGTTTTCAATTAGATATGGACAAAAAGATGAAAAAGGATTACAGGAAGATGTATGTGCATCATTTTTCTTTATTGCACTCATCACGTTTATACTAACAGTAATATCTTATATTTTTCTTAATCAGCTTTCTGTTTTTTTACATGTTCCATATGAAGTGTGGGAAGATATGAAAGGCTATCTTATTGTTATTTTTATAGGAATACCAGCTATTTTTTTATATAACTATTTTGCTTCTTATTTAAGAGCTATTGGTAATTCAATGACTCCACTTATATTTTTAGCTGTTTCGGCAATACTTAATATTGCATTAGATTTATTTTTTGTTATTGTATTAAAATTAGGAGTTGAAGGTGCAGCTATTGCTACGGTTATTTCCCAGTATCTTTCGGGTATTGGCATCAGTATTTACTCATTTATAAAAAATATACAGGTACGAGCAATTATGAAATTACAATATTTGCATTTAAAGAGGGTTCATAAAGTGATCTCATTTTCAGTTCTTACATGTATTCAACAATCAGTAATGAATTTAGGTATTTTAATGGTACAAGGGTTAGTAAATAGTTTTGGAACTGTGGTCATGGCAGCATTTGCTGCTGCTGTTAAAATTGATGCTTTTGCATATATGCCAGTACAAGATTTTGGAAATGCATTTTCTACTTTTATTGCTCAAAACTATGGTGCAAAAGAAAAAATGCGTATTCAATCAGGATTAAAATCAGCAGTTTGTCTTTCTATGGGATTTTGCATAATTATTTCAACTATTGTATGTATTTTTGCTAAAGATTTAATGACTATTTTTATAGACGCAAAAGAAACAGAAATTATTATGGAAGGTGTCAAGTATTTAAAAATTGAAGGTGCTTTTTATTGTGGAATTGGTTGTTTGTTTTTGTTGTATGGTTTGTATCGTGCTTTAGGTAAACCTGGTATGAGTGTCATTCTTACAATATTTTCTTTAGGTACACGTGTTGTGTTAGCGTATGTTTTATCCGCAATTCCAGCGATTGGTGTTACTGGTATTTGGTGGTCTGTTCCTATTGGATGGGCACTTGCAGATTTAATAGGATTAATTTATTATAGGTGTAAAAAAAAGGAATTGCTTTCTTTTAATATTGGGTAGGAGCTGGGCATATAGGAAAAAATGTGATAAAAATTGCTCAGGCGTTAGATATGGATATTATGGTGTATACAAGAACGCCTAGAGAAGATCATGATGGAATTCATTATGTATCATTGGATACTTATTAAAGAATAGTGATTATATTTCTTTGCATTGTCCATTAACTAATCATATGTTTGTAGTTTGTCTTTTCTACATTTTCTGCTTTATAGGAAATGCATTTGTAGGATCCTATCGAGGAATCGGTAAAGTAGATGTCCCTTTTAAAGGAACAACGATGCATGTTACATTACGTGTTATTTTATCTTATTTACTTATTCATCAATTCTGTGGCTTTAGGTTGTGGTATCGGTTGGATATTTGTGAATATTTATCAAATATATGCATATAGAAAATTAAAGTTGTAAAAAAATAAGTAATAATTTAATAATCATAATAATAAAATCTATAATATAACCGCAATAATTTATAAAATAATGCCTTTTGTTGATACACCTTTTGTTAAGATATTAACAGGTGTAAGAAGATGTGGTAAATCAACAATATTAAAGATGATCCAAAAAAAATTAAAAGAAGAATACCATATTACTGATGAACAAATTTTGAGTTATCGTTTTGATTCAATGGAATATGAAGATATGACATCAAAAGAGCTTTATCAAGAATTAAAAACAAAGATTTTAAATACTAAAAAAACATATTTATTCTTAGATGAAATTCAAGAAATAAATGGTTGGGAAAAAGTAGTAAATACACTCGCTTCTGATTATGATGTTGATATTTATATAACAGGTTCAAATTCTAGAATGATGTCTTCAGAAATATCAACATATTTAACAGGAAGGTATGTTACATTTTATATTTATACATTATCTTTTGATGAATATTTAACGTTTAAAAAAAGCTATTCAACAATTTATAATATTAAACAAGAGTTTAATCAATATGTACGTTTAGGTGGTTTTCCTGCGACACATTTACAAGAATACTCACAAGATGAAGTCTATACGATTGTTAGAGATATTTATAATTCCACAATATTTTCAGATATCGTTCGTCGAAATCAGGTAAAGAAAATAGATCAGTTAGAAAGAGTGGTAAAATATACTTTTAATAACGTTGGTAATACTTTTTCTGCTAAATCAATTTCAAATTATTTAAAGTCTGAGCAAAGAAAAATAGATAACGAAACAGTTTATAGCTATTTAGAAAAACTGCAAAAAGCTTATATTCTTCATAGATGTTCACGTTATGATTTACAAGGGAAATCTATTTTAAAAACACAAGAGAAATTTTATTTAGCTGATATTTCTTTAAGATATGCTGTTTTAGGATATACAATAGATAGCGTAGCATCATCATTGGAAAATATTGTTTATTTAGAACTTAAAAGAAGAGGGTATGATGTTTGTATTGGGAAGTATAAAGATAAAGAAATTGATTTTGTTGCAACAAAACAAAATGAGAAAATTTATGTTCAAGTGACACAAGAAATTAAATCTGAAAAAACACAAAAAAGGGAATATGAACAATTATTAGAAATTAAAGATAATTATCCTAAATATGTGGTTTTAACAGATGATTTTGCAGGTGGTAATTATCAAGGAATTAAAACAATGCATATAACAGATTTCTTATTAAGTAAGGAATATTAAAAACAGATGACTACACATGGAATCATCTGTTTTTTCTAATTATAATTAAAGCATTAAATTTGTTATTCCTACATTTTACTTAACTTCTATAGATTACGATTGTTAACTTACTAGAATATTTTATTTAAAACTGCTAAACTTTCTAGAAATGTATATCTATGTTACAATAAAAGTAGTAAATCATTAACAATGCGATGAGGAGATGAGTTTATGATTAAGAAAGAAAACTTACCTGAATGTCCTGTAGCAACAACTGTTTCTTTGATAGGAAGTAAATGGAAATTGTTGATTTTAAGAGATTTATTAACGGGGACAAAACGTTTTGGACAGTTAAAGAAATCATTACCTGATATTTCTCAAAAGGTATTGACGGAGTCTTTAAAATCAATGGTTGATGATGGAATTGTAGAACGTGTGGCTTATCCTGAAGTACCACCACGTGTAGAATATAGTTTAACAGATTTAGGAGAATCAATGAGACCAGTGATTTCTGTAATGGAACAATGGGGAAAGGAATATAAGGAAAGTATTTAGGGTATAAAAAAAGCACCTTTTTTAATAAAGTTGTTCAAGCTAAATTAAAAGAAAAGGTGCAATACAATTATATATGATTAAAAATAATTTTGTATATCATTTTCTATTATTTGATGAAATTCATCAAATAATAGATTTTTTTTATCTTCTAAATGTCTTACTTCACAAATGATCAAATAAAGGATGATTTTGACGTAGATTAATTTGATAAGTGAGTTCTTTTAATTGATTAAAAAGTAAATGATGGTTTTGACAATAATCTATCATTTCTTTTTTCATAAAAGCAGGAATTATAAGATAAGCCAGATCGATTGTTTGTTGGTATAGGCTTTCTAAAGCATCCCAAACAGCAAGATTTAAAATAGTAATATTGATTTCATCTTAGAAAGATTGTTGATTAAGAATATGATAAATTGGTTTTAAAGCATAATCCCCATTACCAATAGAAATTTTTAATGATACTTTTTGATGATTCAAGTTTATTTTCATCAATTTTCTTTTTCTTTTACCATATTATGAGCAATCATTAATACTTGTTTTCCTTTATCTATAAACTGTACCCCTTGATGATTTCGATAAATAATCTTATACCCTATTTCATTTTCAAAACTTTTAATGACATTACTTAAGTTTGGTTGTGAGACATAAAGATTTGTAGCTGCTTTGTTTAAAGAACCAAATTTTTCTATTGCTATTAAATATTCAAAAACTTCTAATTTCATCTAATCACCTCATTAGTATTATAATAAAAAGAGTTATAATATAAATTTATAATATTATATTTGAATTATATTTCTCAATAAATTTAAATCACTTTATACTTTGGGTGAGGTGATAGAGATGGAAACACAATTAATTAAAGGAAAACCGGTTAAAGTTATTATAGCTTTTGCCTTGCCTCTGTTGGAGTAATAAGTCCTGTTGTTGATTTATTATTAGGTCTTGCAATTGGATTAGCTAATGGGTTATCTATTGTAATAGCTCAAAAAATAGGTTCTAAACAAAGAACAGAAGTAAAAAAGGCAATGATTAATGGTTTATATATTATGATCGTATTAGGATTATCTATTACATGTATTGGACTTATGATTCAGTCTACTTTATTTCAATGGATGAATGTTTCTAAAGAGTTATTACCAGGAGCTCTTAGTTATGATAGTATTATTTTTATAGGAGCTTTGTTTAGTGCACTTTATAATTATGAGTCTGCCCTTTTAAGAGCTTATGGAGATAGTGTAACACCTCTATTATTTTTAATTCTTTCAGCAATATTAAATATTGTTTTTGATTTAGTTTTTGTTTTGATTTTTCATTTAGGCATATCAGGAGTTGCACTTGCTACGGTTATTGCATAATTGATTTGTTGTTTATTATGTTATTTCTATATGAAAAAAAGATTAGATTTATTTTCTTTTAATAAAGAAGATTTTAAAATAGATTTTATTTGTATAAAAGAAAATCTAAAAGTAGGTTTACCGATGGCTTTTTTTCAATCTTTGCTTGCTATTAGTTTTTTAATTGTACAATCAGCTTTAAATTCATTAGGAAGTCAAGAAGTAGCTGCTTATACAGCAGCTTATAAGATGGATTCATTAATGATGCAGATGTTGGCGGGTTTTGGTACAGCCATGTCTACTTATACTGCTCAAAATTATGGACAACATGCTTTTGAAAGAATTAAAGAAGGAAGTAAGTCTATGTTGGTTATTACTATTACTTTGAGTATTGTTGTTACTATTATGGCGCATCTTTTTAATAAGCAATTTATGATGTTATTCGTAAGTAAAAAAGAAATAGAAGTTATTCATTTGGGAATGAAATATATTTCTTTTACTTCTTGGTTTTATTTTGTTCTTTATTGTTCGTTTTGTTTTAACAGGTTTAGGGGAAGCTTTTACTCCTTTAATAGTAGGTATTTTAGAAGTTATTGTGAGATGTTTAGGTACTTATTTTTTAGTTTATCCTTTAGGCTTTACAGGCATGACATATATTAATCCTTTATGCTGGATTACTTCTACTTTTTTAATTTGTTGTCTATATCCTTACTTATTACACAAAGCATTTAATGGAAAATGATTTATTTCATTTTCCATTGATGTTTTTTTAAATCAACATGATGATCATCTTTAAAAGTAATCCCTTCTTTTTCTAATAATTCTTTTTGTTCAAACCAACCAGGAACAAGCCTTCCTTGAAAATTAACGACACGATGACAAGGATAATGTCCATAATAGGAGGCATTTGCTAGTATTTTACCTACTAAACGACTATTTTTTTCTCTACCAATTAAACAAGCAATTTGTTTATATGTTGCTACACATCCTTTAGGTATTTCTCCTACTGTTTCTAATACTTGATAAATTAATTCTTCATTCATAATGATCATTCCTTTTACTTTAAATTATTATAAAAAATGAATGAAAGATAATCAATTTATGTTAGTATTATTTAAGGAAAAGGAAGAGGTAAATATGAAAATTGTTTTATTAAACGGAAGTCCACGTAGAGGTGGAAATACAGAAATTCTATTGAAATTTTATATCTGATTTTTGATTATCCGCATAAACACTATACTTTCAAGCATTT